>VFQR01000579.1_pt1 | contig 45617 bp, 30 predicted proteins | sample 3512321 | NCBI WGS metagenome assembly VFQR01 (sample SAMN10412374, study PRJNA504923) | tailings metagenome | isolation source: Relicate 3 Philex TSF1 revegetated site | place: Philippines: Tuba, Benguet | collected 2017-08-29 | reverse complement strand
TTGCCGGTGAGTGCCAGCGAACCAAACAGGTGAGCCTGCACCATCCCCAGCTTTTCGAGGTGGCCCTGATCGACCAGTCGCTTGGCAAAGATTTGAGCTGCCTTCATCGGCCCGACGGTGTGAGAGCTGGACGGCCCAATGCCCACTTTGAACAGATCAAACACGCTGACGTACATAGAAGTTTGCATCTATTGCTAAAGAGATGAACCCGAACAAGCAGCGAAGACCAGGCTGCAATTGCATGGCTGCCGGACCTGGCGAACAGCCACCAGAAATTCAGGCGGCTTCGGCGATGCGCTTAATGATGAGCAACGTCATGTCGTCTGGAAAGGGATGTTCAGCAGAGAAATCGAAAACTTCACGTTTCAGAATCTGAGATAACTTTTCAACCGACTCATGTGCATGTTTTGCTATGAGTTCTTCCAGGCGCTGCATGCCAAAAATCCGGGCTGTTCTATCGTGAACTTCAATCAGTCCATCCGTACCGAGAATCAACAGATCACCGGGTTGCATGACAGGATAGATGGGCATTCGCAACGATTGATTGACTGGAAATCCAAGCGGCGTACGTGTCGCTTCGAGCCGTCTGCAGGAGCGTTTTGACGATTGGAAGTAAATCGCAGGTGCATGACCAGCATTGGCAAATTCCACGCAATGAGTCACGGGATCGATGGTCAGAAGTAATAGTGTGAGAAAGCGACCTTCTGCGAGATCAGCCTGCACGACATCCTGCAAAAGTTCCATCATGTCAGCGGGGGTCGTTGCCAGTCTTCCTAACGCATGAATCATGGCACGCACCGACGCCATGATCAGACTCGCAGCCATGCCATGACCACTGACATCACCCACCGCGATCCCCAACCGACCATCAGGAGCCACGAGCCAGTCGTAATAATCACCACTCACATACTCGGCAGGTTCCCACCAGGCCGTCACTTCGTACTGCGGAAATCTGGGACGTTCTTTGGGCAGAAACCCCATTTGAATCTGTCGCGCCATTTCCATTGAGCGGCGGTAATCCTCCGCTTGCCTGGCAGCAGATTGCAGCCATTGCCTTTCGATGGCAGCTCCCGCATGCAGAGCAAAGGCCTGCATCAATTGAACATCGAAGTCTTCGAAGCCACTGGCATGCTTGTTGAGCAGTTGAAGAACACCGAGAAGTCGATTCTCCGATTTGGAGACCACGGGAACAGCCAGAATGTTTCGAGTTCGATAGCCCGTCTGCTGATCAAACACGGGTGACCATCGCGAATCGTCATGAGGTTGTGCGACAACCAGAGGCACACGTTCCCGGGCGACGTGTCCAATGATGCCGCTATCGATAGGAAGGCGAATCTCGCGGATTTCCAATTCGGTCGTCGAATGAGAATAGAGTTCGTCCGCTTGCGAGTCATAGAGGAAAAGACTGGCTCGATCACATTCCACCGCCTGACAGGCACCATGGGTAATGGCGTTCAGGACGGCAGCGAGGTCGTTGACATCATTCAGCTTGAGTACCAGTTCCAGCATGCGGCTCAAGGCAAGAATGCGATGCTGGCTGGCGTGGTCGTGAGTGATGTCGTGCATGGTGTGGCCTTTGTTGATGCACCGCATCTTAACAGGCATTGACTGGATTTCCGATGCGGAGTTGAACCAGGATGCATATCTCATGCAACAGAATGGACTTACAGCAACCACTTGCAGGCCACGGAACTCATTCAGTCAGTGCCCGCCCACATAACTACGCCTCGTGGAGCCAGGGCGAATGGTTCTGGCGGAGACAACTTGAATGAAAAAACGTGGCCAATCGGTGAAAGGCGAAAACAGCCTGTGATCTGCCAGAAAATTCGGTGCATTCATCACATTCTCGCCAGTAGCTTGAGTCATGCAGATTTTGAGCAAACTTCGTAGACCTCCAAGTCTATTCAGTCCGAAAAGTAGGGTGTGATGTCCGTTGTGACACGCAGGGTTGGGCCAGGGGTTCAGATGGCAGGACAAGGTGTCCTGTTTCGCTCCTGGTTCCTCACGTTCCCTTGGATTTGTTTAGGAGAGATTGAGATGAAGTTTGCATGGATTTCCGCTGTGCTGCTGTGTATCGCCGGTTTGAATTCGGCTGACGCCGGTTTCCACTGGCTCAAGAAGAGCGACTGCGGTTGCGCTCCTGAGCCTACCTGCGCTGCACCAGCCCCATCGTGTGCCGCTCCTGCGGCTTGTGCCCCTAGCTGCGCTGCTCCTGTTGCCTGTGCACCTGCTCCTGCAGCCTGTGCTCCAACTTGCGCTGCTCCTGTCGCTTGTGCTCCAGCTCCAGCTGCTTGTGCTCCAACATGTGCAGCTCCTGCTGCCTGTGCACCAGCTCCTGCCGCTTGTGCTCCTAGCTGTGCTGCTCCTGTTGCCTGTGCTCCAGCCACCTGCGCACCAACATGTGCTCCAGCTTGCGATCCTTGCGCCAAGAAGCGCTGCTGCCTCAAGGAAAAGTTTGCAGCCATGAAGTGCAAGCTCCGCAAGGCCTGCAGCCGCAAGACCTCTTGCTGCTCAGTTGCCCCAAGCTGCGCTGCCCCAGCCGCATGTGCTCCAACATGTGCTGCTCCAGCCGCTTGTGCTCCAACATGTGCCGCTCCTGTGGCCACACCTTGCCACTAAGTTGAAAACGACTGGTTCGTGAAACAAAGCATGTCGATTGGGCGGATTTCAGCCGCAACTGGTTTCCGCCTGATCCCATGACGAGTCGAACCAACTGGTCACACCCGATCAAAATCGACCATAGCCGACTCTGGCTGTTGTTAACTGAGTACGAGACAACTCCATCAAACGCACATGCCAGGCAATTGATGGAATCAGGTCTAAGCGATGTCAGGGGCAACGAAAGATTTGGTTGCTGATCGAGATGGAAACAGACACTCACTTCAGAGTCTGTTGTCGTCCAAAAGCCTGGTTAGAATGAATCCAGCTTGAAGCCCGGCGGATCCGGGAACGTGAGGCCAAACCTGGGGAGAGCTAAGGCTCTCCTCAGGGGCTCCTTTCGCGAAAGACTTCCGGCTCGAGAGGACACACAACTCTCCAACATGACGAGTCGTCCTGGATGGGTCTGCTGATTAAAGCTCTCCTGTCCCCAGCTCTTAAAGCCACGTCGAAACAAACATACAACAGGCAATCCGGCCATGATCGGATTGCCTGTTTTGTTTTATTCCCATGGCCGCGATCAGGATTTTGAGGTGGTGGAGTTTTGCCGTGAGTTATGGGATCCTTTCGAAAGGATCTTTTTCGAGAGTCATCTCACAAACTCACATGTTCTATTGCTTGCCGCACAGAAGGCCACCTCGTATGCAGCCTTATTGGAAATACTGGCGAATCTCGATCCTGCTGTTGCCTCTGCTGTTTCTGGCACTTCTGGTGGGGCTCGATGTCTCACAATATCTGCAGAATGAAGCTCGACAATTGGCGGTAGGAATTATCGATATTGAACGCGAATGGAAGGTGGCCAGTGAGGCGAAAAATTTGCCTGAGCTGAAGGCGCTCAATGATCGCCTGGAAAAAGTGACGGACGAATTTCGACGGTTGCGCGCCCAGCGATTGGCCTGCAACTGGGTGCTGTTTGCCCTGACGATTCCCCTCGCCTGGGTGACCTGGCAACTGACGCGCGAACGGCTCAGCCAACTTGAGATGGCCGGTCGTTTCGCCTCGATCCTGCTGCCTCTATTGAGCGTGATCCTGATGCTCATGCCAGACCCTGGCCAGCGGTGGGTGATCGTACAGGTTCTGGCCATGCTGCTCTGGCTGGGTGTGACAGCCGCTTTGCAGAAAGTGGCCGTCTACCGGATGGATCAATCACTATTGGAGGCCTATGCGAAAATGGCCAAGATCATCAATGTGCTGGTGATTGCGATGCTGGCTGTCCGGTTTTTCCCACAGATGATTCCTCCTGCAGCGGTTCCCACTGTGATCTGGGGATTTTGGGTCGCGCAATACGTGATTGTGTTTGTATTGGCGCAATTTTGCTGGAAGCTCGCAAAGGCACTCAAGCCTGTTGAAACTGACGAACTCCCGCTGCTCTCACCAGCCGAACAGACATTGCTCATCCGGGAATTCGAGCGGCAGTCTGCTGAAAGAGCGGACGAAACAGACTTTGACGATGAAGACGACGACGCGGAGCCATCGCAAATCCCACGCGAGGGCCGGAATTCTCGTATCAATGACTTGTGATACGAACCTGGAGGAGGTTAGCCTAATTACAGGATCACCTGCTCAAGTATCCCAGCTTAATGACATCCAGCCCGTTCTCAGTTCCCGTTTTGAGGATCCCTCCTGATGAATCCTGCGAATTCACCATCCGGCAATCTTGCTTCCGGCACATTACAGCAGCCCCGTTCTGGTTCCAATTCGATCGTCAGTCGCCGTGATGTTTTGAGGGCCACTGGAGCACTGGCAACAACATCGATGATTGCGAGCATGGCGATCCCGCAGACGGTTTATGCCGGTGAAGACAATACCATCAAGGTGGCACTGGTCGGCTGCGGTGGACGTGGAACCGGTGCGGCAGCCAATGCTCTTTCAGTGAAGAATCAGGGGCCCATCAAGCTTGTCGCCATGGCCGATGTCTTCCCCAATCGACTGAACAGCAGTTATGAGGGACTTAAAGGTCAGTTCAAAGATCAGGTCGATGTGCCGGAAGATCGCCGATTCGTGGGCTTTGAGGCGTATAAGCAGGCCATCGATTGCCTCTCGCCCGGCGATGTCGTGATTATGGCCACGCCTCCCGCCTTTCGCTGGGTGCAGTTTACTTACGCGATTGCCAAAGACGTGAACACGTTCATGGAAAAGCCCGTCACCGTCGATGGTCCTTCCACGAAGCGTATGCTGCAACTGGCCGATGAATCTGAAAAGAAGAATCTCAAAGTTGGTGTCGGCCTGATGTGCCGGCACTGCGATGCCCGCGGCGAGCTCTTCAAGCGGATTCAAGATGGTGAGATTGGCGACCTGCTGCTGCTGCGGGCTTATCGTATGGCCGGGCCGACAGCCACTGCCTTTGCGAAAAAGAAGCCGGAAAATCAGAAGGAACTGATGTACCAGATCCAGAATTTCCATGCGTTCCTGTGGGCCTCCGGGGGCGGCTTCAGCGACTTCCTCATTCACAACATTGACGAGTGCTGCTGGATGAAGAATGCCTGGCCAGTGAAAGCCCAGGCAACGGGTGGACGTCACTTCCGCGGCGATTATGTCGATCAGAATTTCGATCAGTATGCCGTGGAGTACACCTTTGCTGATGGTACGAAACTGTTGATGGAAGGCCGCACCATGCCGGGTTGCCATCAGGAGTTCGCCAGCTATGCTCATGGTTCGAAGGGTGCTGCTGTGATCTCTCAATCGGGTCATGCTCCTTCGCGTGCCCGCACTTACAAGAGCCAGGATATGACCAGCAAGGACAACATCCTCTGGCAGTTCGGTCCGAAAGAGCCCAGCCCTTATCAGTTGGAATGGGATCATCTGGTGGAAGCCATTCGCAAGGATCGACCTTACAATGAAGTTCGCCGTGGTGCTGAAGCCAGCCTGGTGACTTCCATGGGGCGTATGGCAGCTCACACAGGACAGGTCATCACCTACGATGCCATGCTCAATTGTGATCACGAATTCGCACCGAATGTCGATTCACTCACAGAAGACGGGCCAGCTCCTGTCGTGGCAGATGCCGAAGGCAAATACCCAGTTCCAATGCCGGGCCTGAAGACCACTCGCGAGTATTAAGCCAAAATGTGCCTGGTGGGCTGTGCATCTTTCCTAAGATGCCCGTCATACCAGCGTGGCTTATGGATGAATTGTGAACCGGGGTTAGATCGAAGGATCTGACCCCGGTTCCTCGTTTGCTGAGAGTTGTTTGTTGGGAGTTGAGCAGAAGAGATGCAGGCAGACCACGAAGCCAGATGCGTGGGGTGATCAATGATTTACTGCTCCATGGCTCGACATCGTAACGAAAACAGCCTTGGTGAAGATCTCACCAAGGCTGAATCTATTGAGACTGCTTATCGAACGCTGTAGCAGATTACTGCTGAGCTGCCGCCCGCTTGATATGTCCACTGGCAGCCGAATCGAGCATGGGTGCTGGTGGAACTTCTGATCCAGGAACTTGTGGCACCACAGGTGCTGGAACTGGCTGCAAGCCGTTTCCATCAATGGGTGTTGGCTGGGCACCATGGGTTGCCGGGGCTGTGGTGGAATCGAGAACTTGCACTTCCTGCCAGCCCTGATTGCCAGCACCAGCATGCATGCGATGGAAATCTGAGGAATAGACCACAGGAGCGTGGATATGCCACTGCGATGGTACTGGACGTGGTGGCAGCATATTGGGATTGGGCCGCCAGAACGGTACGTGTTGGGAGTAGAAGCCAAGCTGTGTAGTATCGGTGGGCATGTAAACCATGGGATAGTTCTGCTGATATGTCAGACCAGCACCATACCACTGTGGCGGGAAGTAGCTTTCGTACTCGACACCACGTCGCTGAAGTGGGAACTTCGCAGGAACTGAGTAACCGTGGTCTGGTGGCAGATGCATCCGCCAGGCATTGCCGCCGTGTCCGCCGCGACGATCGCAATTATCGCAGTACTGACCAGACCCATCAGCAGGAATGGTCGTCGTCATGACCGGCCCGTGAGCGTAGTGCTTGTGCCCCACAGGCGTGGTCTGCACGCTGGAAGGTGAGCGGTCAGAAATTCGCACAAGGCCAACTTCCTGAGCACAGGCGATGGTCGGTTCAACAAGACCACCGCACAAGCTCGTTGCAGCCGAAACGGCCGCGAGTGCCAGCCATCGAGTATCCTGGGAAGTCATGAGAGAATCCTCTTTACGCAGGCCGGATTAAGGCGCTGTTGTTCCTTGTGAAAATCGACTTACTACAGACTCACTGACACGACCCGGCAACCACCGTGTGATTACCGTTCCGCCACCTTCTCACATCAGTTCGCAGGATGAGAAATCGGCGTTAAGCGGCTGGAAGGAATTCCCCAACCGTAGTTGTACTGGTGACCCACAACTGGCGCCAGAGGGACAGAAACTGGGACTCCGTAGCCCTGGGCGGAATAAAGCTGACCATCCCGCTGATCAAAGTAGCCAGGATCCTGTGGGTAGACACGATGATATTTGCCAAACAGTGGAGTCCCTGTTCCACCATTACCGGTCGGAATGAAGTAGCCAAACTTGTATTTGAGCCACTCGTGGAATCGTTCTTTGCAGTACCCGTGACGATCACATTCGCCGTTCGGGCAATCGGTGTAGACGGTTTCCACAGGGTAGCCTTGAACCTGCCCCTGCATGGCGACGGGCTGTGCCGCATACCCCTGTGAGGCGTAAGCCTGAGGATAAGCCTGTGTCATGGTCACAGGGCGGGCTGGAGTCTGAAAGGATTCAAGCCCTTCAGAGATCGCATCACGGAAGCCGACGGGAGCCACCGGCCCACTGACGGGAGCTTGTGGCTGCACTGCCTGAGTTCGCTCTTTACGAATTCGAACAACACCGGCAGATTGGCTCGTCGCTGGCGCCGTTGCCGCAGGTGCTGCATCGGTCGGCATTGGTGCAGGTTCGGCAGCCTGGGCCATGGGCCACTCACAGGCACCGCACAAAGCAAGTGCGAAAACCAACCTTGTTGTCGGGTGTGTGAATGCATTCATGACAAATCACTTCCTGTGTACTGGTCGAGCATCGACCAGGCGATCAAAGTTCAGAGAGTTGTAGTAAGTGCCAGAATTCAGGATTCATTTTCAGGCCGAACGGTGGCCTGTTCGCAGGCAGGCCGCCAACCTTTTCATGCCCAAATGAATTACCGCCAAGGGCCATGATTTTGTGAGGTATGGGGCTTTGTGAACTTAGGGAGCAGTGGATAGTGGCTGTGATAGTTCACTTCGACCATCGTCCCCTGCAGTTCCCATCGCTCGTGGGACTTAACACCAAATGGAGTCAGCAACCAGTGGCCCTTCACCTTGTGATAGTAAGGTGGATAAAGAGCCTTGTACTTATGGGCATACAGCATTTCGTGAGGTGCGAAGGCCTGATTGGTAATCATGCTTCCACCCGTCCAGACTGGCACGTGTGGTGAGGGTGACGGATAGAGCGGTGCACCCAGGCGAACATATCCGCTTTGTGGTGCTTCCGAAACAACGGCACCCTGTGGGATCGTGGTCGTCGCCACAGGAGGTGGAGTCACCTGTCGGGAGATGACCGGTGTATGGATTGATGGGGCTTTGGGAATGGGAGCGAACTCCGATTCCGCAGCCGTAGGATATGCATACAGTGGAGAAGGTGGAACCTGCTCGGCTGGTGCAGTCACCACGGGCATGTTACCAAAGGATGCTGCCTGAGGAGCGGGTGCAACCACTTCGGCCGGCAGGTAAATCGGATCATTGGCAATTGCCGAATGACAGATGACTGCGGGCAGGATCAAGACAGACAATTTCAGGAATTGCATTTCATCCCCTCCGTGGGACGGATTCATCAGCAACAATTGAATTGAGGCCCATACGCAACGGGATTTGCCTTCGTGGCGAGTCGTCGCGGACACTACAAATCAGACTCGCTTCTCTTTTCGGAATTTGGCCCGCCCAGAAATGAACGATTCCCGGGCTGGAACGTCTAAGTTCTCCAAGCCAACAAGCTCTTGGCAATTCATGCCTTACGTCGAGTTGCAAATCTCGTAAGACTGGTGTATTCCCGCTTATCGGCAAAAACCCGCTGAACGGAAAAGTTTGCCAAAGAAGCGAAATCCGTCATGATCCTCGGCAAAAGCCACCCGCTTTTCCCAGCCGATAAGAGCGTCAAGCTCTCCCAGGAAGGTTGATTGAGTGCCAAAACGAAATAGTTCGACACCAGGATCCTCAGTGACAGAAAATCAGGAAGACCGTATTCAGTTTCGGGAAATCTCCTCTGAGACCCGGCGGAGATACCTTAACTACGCGATGTCTGTCATTCAGTCGCGTGCTTTGCCCGATGTTCGAGATGGTCTCAAACCCGTCCAGCGTCGCATCCTCTACGTGATGTACGAAGAATTGCGGCTGATGGCGGATGCGAAGACGCGCAAGTGCGCGAAGATCTCCGGCGATACCACCGGCAATTATCACCCTCATGGCAATCAATCGGTCTACGACACGCTCGTTCGCCTTGCTCAAGATTTCACCTTGAGATACCCGCTCGTCGACGGGCAGGGAAATTTTGGCTCCATCATGGGCCTGCCCGCTGCCGCCGAGCGATATACCGAAGCCAGGTTGACGGGCATTGCCGAACAGCTCATGAATGAGCTGCGGTTCGACACTGTCGAAATGCGGCCCAACTATGACGGCACCCGCAAAGAACCAGTGGTCTTGCCAACCCGATTTCCCAATCTGCTGGTCAATGGCACTGCTGGCATTGCCGTGGGGATGGCGACGAATATGCCGCCCCATAATCTGAAGGAAGTGCTCGATGCCTGTATTCACCTCATTACAAATCCTGAGGCGTCCACCAAGGAACTGCTCAAATTCATCAAGGGCCCCGATTTTCCTTTGGGTGGCCGGATGATTACCGATCGGAAAGCGATGCTCCCCATTTATGAGGAAGGGCGTGGGGCATTCAAGGTGCGGGCCGAATGGCGGATGGATAAAGAGAAGCGAGCCGAAGTGGAAGACCGGGTGGTGATCTACTCGGTCCCTTATGGTGTCGAAACCGGGCCGCTACTGGCAGAGATTGGCAATGTGATCGCCAGCCGCAAACTGCCTCAACTGATTAACGCGGCTGACGAAACCGACGATAAACACGGCTTGCGTGTGGTTCTGGAACTCAAGAAAGGGAGTGACCCGGAATCAGTGATGGCGTTCCTCTACAAGAAGACGCCACTCGAGCAGAACTTCAACTACAACAGCACGGTCCTGATTCCGGATGATCAGGGATTGTTGACTCCCGCACGATTGCCACTCCATCGTCTGCTGGGTGAGTTTCTCAAGTTCCGTTTGAAGGTGGTTAAGAAACGTTTTCAGTTTCAACTCGATCAACTGCAGGCGCGAATTCACATCCTGCGCGGCCTGGAGATCATCTTTAACGGGATCGACAAGGCCATCAAGATCATCCGCAACAGCAACGGCAAGCGAGATGCCTGCGACAAGTTGATGGCGGCCTTTCCGCTCGATGAACCGCAGACAATGGCGATTCTCGAAATGCAGTTGTACCGCATTTCCCAACTGGAAATTGATACTGTCCTTGCGGAACTGAATACGAAACAGAAAGAGGCCGACCGGATCACTCGTATTCTTGCCAAAGACGATCGCATCTGGAATGTCATCGAAGGCGAACTGCGTGAGCTGAGTGAGCAGTTTGGCGATAAGCGGCGAACAACTTTGGGCTCTTCCGATGAAGTGACTGAGTTTGATGAATCGCACTATATTGTTCGCGAGAATACGAACGTGGTGCTCAGCAAAGATGGCTGGATCAAACGTGTTGGCCGGCTGCAAAGTGTGGAATCGACACGAGTCCGTGAAGGCGACCAGGTGCTCGATGTCCTCCCAGGGAGCACCGTCGATCATGTAATCTTCTTTGCCAGCGACGGCATTGCCTACACAATGCCCATTTCTCAAGTGCCCGTTTCTTCCGGCTACGGGGAGCCACTCACCAAGCACTACAAGTTCAAAGATGGCGTGCAGGTGATTGCTGCCGTCACGACAGATCCTCGCTTTACTGCGGTTGCTGTAGAGACAGCCGAAGGTGCTGAACCCGCACCGCCGCATTTGTTTGTGACCACAGCTCTGGGGCAGGTGATGCGTGTCCCCTTGCAGCCATTCCGGACGGCGAGCACGAGATCGGGCCGCAAGTTCTGTAAGCTTCAGGAAGGTGATGTGGTGGCCAAAGTCGAATTGATCGTTGATCAGACATCGGTCTTTCTCGTCACTCGCGAAGCTCGGCTCATTCATTTCTCACTCGACGAGATTCCTGTCCTTTCTGGAGCAGGAAAAGGTGTGCGAGGCATTCGCCTGGAAGAGAAAGAGAAGGATCTTGTTCTGGGTGCGGCACTCATGTCGCGACCCAGCGATGTGTTGAGGCTCAAGCTGGCCAACGAAAAGGAACTGACCTGCGGGCAGATGAAATATGCACTGACGACACGTGGAGGCAAGGGGGTCAAGGTCAGCCATCGCAGCCAGGTGGCCGAAATTGTGCGACCCGAAATTGCACTGGTGGATTGGAACAGCATTGAAAGTTGATCGATTGGAAAGAAGACTCTCAAGAGCCGACTGGGTCGCTGGGGTCAAACGTCCTCGTTTGCCCCCAGATCATCTGGCGCTGATTGTTGATGGCAAAGATGATGGAAAGTTCGAGGAACGTTACAGATGCAATTGCCATGTGGGTCGCTGCGGCCTGGGGGCAGATGAAGACATCCGACCCCAGCCACCCAGCCGACGTTAATCTGCCCATGGCGTTGCATGACAATAAGATGCGCATGGCGCGGCTTCTTGTCATCGTACAAAGTACGATGACAAGAAGCCGCGAGCTGGCCGGGCCACCCTAACGTGCCGATGAGACGTGGTTGTGTGTATTGAACAGCCCCCAAAGCCGCAAGCATGGCACAGAGCGGTAGTATTCAAGCGAAAAATTCAGTCGATCAGGAAGTGACATGGCGACAGCCTATACCGCATCAGATATTGAAGTCATCGAAGGTCTGGAGGCCGTTCGCCGCCGACCCAGCATGTATATCGGCGGTGTTGATACCCGCGGGCTGCATCACCTCTTATGGGAGATTGTCGATAACAGCGTCGATGAATGCCTCGCGGGTGAAGCGACCGAGATCACGGTTACTTTGCATAAAGATGGCGAGTCCTGTTCCGTGAGTGATAACGGTCGCGGTATTCCTGTCGATCTGCATCCCAAAACGAAAAAGTCGGCTCTCGAAACGATCCTCACTACGCTCCACTCGGGTGGAAAATTCAGCAAGAATGCCTACGCCCGCAGTGGTGGTCTGCATGGTGTCGGCTCATCGGTGGTGAACGCCCTTTCGGAAGAAATGGTCGCCACCATCCATCGCGATGGTTTTGAATGGCAGCAACGCTTCAAACGCGGCAAACCCACCACCGCTCTCAAGCAGGTACGTCCATTCCGGGGACGCGGAACCGATATCTTCTTCCGGCCTGATAAAGAGATCTTCGCCCGAACAGTCTTCAGCATCGAGACAATCAAGGCTCATCTGGAAGACATTTCGTACATTCATGCCGGGCTCAAGATCACGTTGATCGACGAAGCCAAAAAGGAAACTGTCGTCCTGCATCATCCCGATGGATTACAGACCTATCTGGCCCGCCTGATGACCGAAGGGCAGCGTAAACCTGTCCATGAGAATCTGTTTCAGTTCTCGAAAGATGATGGCAGCTACAAGGTCGAAGCGGTCTTCCGCTGGTCAGAATCGACAGATGAGCACCTGCGAAGTTATGTGAACGGCATTCGCACCCACGCTGGCGGCACACATGAAAGTGGCCTGAAAAGTGCCATTGGCAAAGCCGTTCGTAATTACATGGAAGTGCACGATATCAAGGTCAAAGGACTCACGATCCAGAACGATGACATTCGCGAAGGAATTGTGGGGCTGCTTTCGGTCTTTCTCGCAGAACCCATGTTCCAGGGCCAGACCAAAGAAAAACTCAATAACCCTGAGATGTCGAGTGTTGTCGAAGGGCAGATCCGGCCCGCACTCGAGAACTGGCTGTCGAGTAACAAGACAACAGCCGACGCGATTGTCGGGCGGATTGTGCTGGCCGCAAGAGCTCGTGCCGCCAGTCGTGAGGCAGCGAGTGAAGTTCGCCGGAAATCTCCCGCGGCCCGCAGACTGAGTCTGCCTGGCAAGCTCCTTGATTGTCGATCCACCAATGCTGATGAATCCGAGCTGTTCATCGTCGAAGGTCTTTCGGCTGGTGGGACGGCCGGCATGGGCCGCGACAGTCGAACTCAGGCCGTCCTGCCACTTCGCGGCAAGGTACTCAACACCCAGAACATGACGACGGCAAAGATCCTTGATAATCAGGAAATCAAGGATCTGGTGGAGACATTAGGGACCGGGATCGGGCCGAATTTTGACCTGCATCGGTTGCGCTACGGCAAGATCATTCTGATGATGGACGCCGATTCCGACGGATATCACATCAGTACGCTGCTGCTGACCTTCTTCTTTGGCCACATGCCGGCGTTGATCACACAGGGCAAGTTGTTTCTGGCACAGCCCCCGTTGTACCGCATTCAGTCCGGCAATCAGATCTTCTATGCCCGAGATGATCTGCATAAGGAAGAGATTCTCGATTCACTTCCAGCCAATCGAAACCCGGATGTGCTTCGCTTTAAAGGACTGGGAGAGATGACTCCCGCCCAGTTGAAAGAGACAACACTCGATCCGAAGACACGCATCCTGCTCCGGATTGATATTGATAATCAGCTTGAAGCCGACCAGACGTTTGAAAAACTTCTGGGGAAGGAACCGGCCGAGCGCTACAAGCTGATCATGGAGCAGGCAAATCAGGTGGACGATCTGGATGTATGAGCCTGGTTGATGAGCAGAGTTGAGCGGAGTCGATCTTCGTAGAACCTTGCCCGTCGACGATGGGAAGCGATCGATTACAGGAACATCCCACTCAACAACGTGGGAAGGTATGTGGCAGGTCACGCGGTTGGCGCGGTCTCTATACACCGCATTTGTAGGGTGCATGCCAATGCACCAATCTGGAACGACAGGCACATGTGACGATTTCGCTGGTGCATTCCGAAGACTTCATGCACCCTACCAAAGTAAGGTCACCGAGCGTTTTTGCTTACTCAGGAATCGTTTCGTAAATGCGTTGAGCAAAGATCAACGTGGTGATGACCAACCCACCCAGGATGGTCACGAAGCTGGCTGCGAAACAGAGCGCTTCTGTCTGATGTGTCACTTCGGTGAGTGGCGTGCGTTTTTCGTGAGGGCGGTGAGCCAGCAGTGCCAGTCGGCGAATCGCCTGGCTGAGAAGTTCAACTGTCAACACGATCATCAAAGTGGCTGTCAGTGCCACCCATTGCCATAAATGCAGACCGAGCACAGCCCCGCTGGCCATAATGATCGAATCGAAAAACAGATGCATGAACAGCGTGCTGTCTGTGCGCAGGGCGGTGGCTAATCCCTTTTCAATTTCCACCAGACGCTGGCGCCATTCGGGACGATCAACGGCTGATTGATGAATCCGAATCTTCAAAGGATCGATGGGAACTGCTTCTGTGGCCTGGTCTCGAACCGCCGACGATCCCGGAGCCAGTTTCGGTAACGATCCTGGCATCGGAGATGCGTTCAACCGGGCGATCACCGGGCTTTCGACGCGTGGATGAGAATCAACAGTGGAAGCGGGATTTTCTTCCGTCCTGCCGCCAGACGAATTGGCCAGTGCTTTCAAGGATGCTGGGTTCATGGATTCCGTTCCTCGCAGCCCGCTCAGTTAGAAGCCTGCCCCCATCAAAGGGCTGATCATGGTCGGGGATGTCTTACGATTCCCCAGCTTGGGTTCAATCGAAATGGCAATCCCGGGGTTGTTTTTACTGGCGTCGTAGCTGGCTCCCAGATGAACCAGGAACGATTCGCCAACACGAGTGATTGTGAGCGACTGGCCGCGATTCTGACCTTCACCCACGTCGTAAGCTGTTCCCGCTGTGGAGATCCACTTGGGACTCATCTGATAGCTGTAACTGGCGGTCAAAATCTGGCTGAGCAGGGCACCGCCATTCACCTGTCGGAAGCCCACGTAAGCACTGCCGCGAACGCTGCGCTGAGTCAGCACACCCACATTGAAGATCTTCTGGCCATCATCAAAGAAGTCCAGCAACGTACTGGCATGAATGCTGGTTCGATCACCCACATACCAGGCATAACGGGCATTGAAGAGGCCGAACGGTTCGCCAAAGTTGTCTCGACTTGCATCGGGATAGTAGTTGACCCCCAGATCGAGTGTCATCCAGTCTTTAATCCGCAATCGTTCCGGTGGGCCAACTTTTGTCTGCAGTCGATGTGTCCACGAGAGTGCCAGAACCTGCTGATCATCCACCAGCTCATGGTAAGGATCGGCGACGCCCGTGGCGGCACCAGATCGAACGGCATAATTTCGCGGCTCGAAGACATTGGGCAGGATGCCACCGAAAGTGTTCACAACCAGACGTTCGCGGAATCGCTCCTGCGCGTTGTCATCAAATTCGTTCCACTGAGGGATCTCACTGAGACTCGTGCTGCTGGCCGCATAACCATAGTCGGCTCCGAAGTTCATTCGATGAGCCAGGCCATTCAGGTTGTAGAGATCGCTCTGCACATAGGGGTAGACCCGCCACATCTGCAGATTGGCCCTTAACCCCGCCCGGCCATAGAACCGGTCAACCGAATCATTCGTGAAGCCATCACTCCAAAATGCCGCTTCGCCCATCGCGTAAGGGGCGAGCATCAGTTCTCCAAGCTGGAATGGTGCTTCAATCGCATGCCTTGTCATGGCCACCAGACCATTGGCATCTGTGTAATACGGGAGCGGTGTGAAAAGATCGTTGGGGTCTGGTGGTGGTGCCGCATTATCGAGTTGCGCATAACCGACTGAGCTGTGCGAACTGTAGCTCAGGATGTTGGAGAGCAGGGGAGTCCCCAGCACGAACAGATCACCTCGGGGTAACCACTGGGTAGTGTATTCGAAATCATTCACACTCGGGCGACCCCAGATCGACCATGCGAGCTGATCGTATCTTTGAGTCATCCCGAGATACATTTCGAGATCTTTGCCTGTGTCGAACTGCTGCTCGTAATACTGTTCGCGGAAGTTACGGTCGCTGGCATAGCCGGCTTCGGCCTGGAGTTCGATGCCGTTGAGAAACTGATGCCGATGCTGTGCATCGACAATCCCGCGGTTGGCATTCGGGAACGCGAGATCGCGCCGGTTAAGACCGAGGTTGTCGACACCGCCATCATTGACATAGGCAGCCAGGCCCTGACCAAAGAAGCTGTTGCCGTAGTTATCAAGTCCACGGTACTTGCCATCGGTCGCCAGGAATGGCCCGCGATCCGAAAGGTAATCCGCTTCGAGAGTCCACCGAGTGTCGGCGGGTTTCTGCAGACCAAAGATCTGAAAGGCATCCCATCGGGTGCGAATCTGCGAGCCGAAGATATTATCCTGACCGAATGTGAAACCTTGAATCGGGATGTTCGGATCTTCTGCCGGCCCTGAGATCACCGGAGCATAGAGCAGCGGCACACTTCCAAAGACAAAGGCATTGTTCTGAGCGGTAACCCACGGGATCGTGTTCGGCTTCAGTAAACCTGTCTCTGGATCCACCGTCGGCTGTGACCAGGGAGACCATGTCCTTTGATCGATGAAAATATCGCTCGACTGAATTCTGTAAACCGGTTCCCCTAACTGACTCGTCGTCACGTAGGCATTGCGGGCCTGGAACGTATCGCGGGATAGCTGGCGAATGGATTCGGCCCGGACTCGTACCGTCAGCCCCTGCTGATCAGGAATGATGCTCTTCAGTTCGGCATCGAGAATTAGAGCGCGGTCTTCGCGGGCATCGTAGAAGGCTCGCGTGGCGCGAACAATGTTCTCACCTTGCCGGATGACAATGTTCCCTTCGAGATAGACCTGATAAGGCGTATCGCCTGTCTGGAGAGATTCTGTCGAGAACTCTTCTTTGCCGAGGGCCGTTGTCCAGATGACTGCGTTATCTGCGGAAAGGTCGATCACCCCCACGCGTTCAATCCCATCGACGATGATCGTCACACCACCGGTCAACTGCACAACCTGCTCGGGCGGCAACGTGTTCTCATTGCGGAAGCTGCGAACATCAAAAGGAACGGCACTGCGTGGGAAGATCCTCACTCGCCGCATGGCGGCTGGAGCGGGCGAATTGTTCATCAATGGAGCAGGCTGTCCAAGCTGAGGCGTCATCACACCCGGGTTGGCAAACCCGGAATTCCCCGAACCCGGCGGTATCGTGAGTGCCGGAGGATCGACCGTCAGTTGTGTCTGGAGGAGTTCACTGCGTGCCAGGGCCGCTTCAGGAGTCCCGGCGAACCGCTGCTTGAGCGCCCTTATATATAGTGCGTCATCAATCGCGGGCTGATCACTGACTCGACCTCGAACCGAGAGGTCAACTCCTGCAATCGTCCTCAGCTTCAGCAGCCTGGAAGAATCGCTTCGATGACCGGTGGCCGAGATTTCCTGGACGTTCCCTTCCAGCCAGACCACCAGTCGATCTTCGATGACCGTGCTATCGACATCGGCACTTTCGACCCAGACGACCATTTTGTCGGCCTGCCACGTGGTCGGCCCTTGAGTGATCTGGCAGTGACCACGGAACAGCCCAATGTGCTCGCGTCCCTGTTCCCATTCCTGGAGCCAGTCCGCCGAGAGACTGATCGATTCTTGAGGAGCTGTTGTGCGTGCCCAGAGGTGCGCACCGCTACCGATCCCCGTGATTGCCAGCAGCAATCCGACGAGTCCAATGAAGACCCAGATCGATAGTCTGAGATAGCCCTTCACGGGCACTCCTGTCTTGTCACATCCATCCTTGGATGTGTCACCGAAAGACCCCGGCGAAAATTGGCAAGAACTGCCAAACGATGACCTTCCCTGGCAACTTGTTGGAAGACTGCGGCCATCTTCAGGTTGTCAGCCTGCAGATTGGGCAGTATTCCAGCGTCCGGGAGTATATGTCTGGGCTGGAAAATGGGTCAATCTGGCTTCCCGAACGAGACAATCGACTTCACGAAGAGTCCCGAAACTGCGTAAACTGATGTCGAAATGCATGTTACGCCAGCTCGACAGAGATTTTTCTCCGCTGCGACACCCCTGAAAATCAACCCCCTATTTTGCCTGGATCACTTGATGCCACAGGATTCTCCAATCTCTGGTGAGCAGCCGGAAGAAGGCCAGTCGGCGAGTGAGCAGGCATTTCCTCGCGAAGGATGTCTCCTCGGAGTTGACTACGGCCAGAAGCGGGTAGGTCTGGCAATCTCGACATTCGAGCAGAATCTGGCCATGCCCATGGAGATCTATCAGAGGAAGTCAGAGTCAGTCGATCAGGAATGGTTTAGGACCACCTGTCTCGATTACCGCGTCGCAGGTTTGGTTGTGGGTCTGCCACTTCATACCAGTGGTGAAGAAAGTGAGCTCTCGCAAGAAGCCCGGCAATTCGGTGGATGGCTGGCTCGCTGCACCAGTCTGCCACTTCGATTCTGGGATGAGCGATACACCTCGGTCTCGGCAGAACTGCTGTTGTGGCAGGATGGTGTTTTTCCGCGCTCTGGCAACAAACCCGCCAGCGGGCGAACTTCCGGGAAATCGTCCGGTACCGGTGGCTCTTCACCTCAGAATCGGTCCAGAAAAAAAGCTCCCGTCAGCCCGGTGGATAAGCTCGCCGCTCACATGATTCTGACCGCATTCCTGGCAGCCGAAAATCGGGAACTGTGGTCGAACTCGCGGTGAGCCTTTGGAGACTGACCCCATTGAGCGATCGATGCGACTCGCCAGATGACTGGTCACCAGGAGCTTGATGGACTCAAGTGTTAATCGTGATCGCGACTGAATCAGGCATCAGCTTCCCCTTCTCCCGTTCCGACGGGAGAAGGTGGGGATGAGGGCGAGTTCAAACGTATTGGGCGTTCAATCGACGAAGTGCTTTAACTCCGTGTAGTCATCGTTCATATCTGACATCGAAAGCGTCGTGGGAGGAGCAATGCTGGCAAGCCAGCAGTGGCACACAGCGGAAGTGTTCATGGCCGCTTCACTTCGCCACGAAAGAAATCTCACCCGGCACTTCGTGCTGCCCTCTCCCACGCAGACGGAGGCGTGGGTTTCGCAGCTACACCAGTGCCGGTTTCGTACTGGCATTCGCAGGAGCCAAATCCTGAGTGCTTGCTTCTCCGAGCACACGGGCCACATGCTGTTCGCTCACACCCATCGAGAGAGTCATGCCATTCCCACCGATGCCGGTCAGGATCGCGACATGTGGTTCCGCAGCCGTTTCAAACCACAGCTTACCGGGATGCTTCAGATAAACTCCGAACCAGCGCTCGGCAATTTCCAGATCGGGTGCGACCATGATGGTTTTCAGATAGTTCATGATCAGGTCATCGATCTGCCGGGTGTTGAATGGCGAGACGGTACCGAAGGGCTCTTCGGGTGGGTTGTATTCGTGCGAATCACCAATCGTGAGTTCGCCACGCCCATTCTGTGAAGCCATCACATGAATCCCAAAGTGATCCATCAGAGGCATTTCGCGAGCCACTCGTGCTTTGAGCTCGGCGAGTGTCGGGCAGGCTGCAAACGAGGTGTAATGCCGGAGTGTCAGCCCACCAGCCAGGTGTGGCCCGATTTTCCAATCGCCCGTTTGAGCCGCGGTGCGGAGCATCTGGAGCTTGCAGGGGAACATCCCTTGCCGGGTCAAAATCTCCGGATACAGAATTTGTGTTTCATCACCCGTGCAGAGCCAGACACGCCGGGCCGACCATTGCCCCGCAGAAGTCTTGACCTTCTGGCCATCAATCGAACGGACCATCTGGCCGTACTCAAATCGCACACCATAGTTGGCCCGCAGATAACCTGGCAGTTTCGCAATGACCTCGCGCGGATCGACAGCAATCTCACGACGGCTGTAAAGCGAAAGTTTGAGTCCCTGTGGATTGACTGCCCTTGAGCAGGCAGTCGTCGCCCGGGCATCCAGCAATTCAAGTTCATAGCCCGCTTGAGTGGCCAGTTCGTGAAACTCACGCAAGACCTGAGCTTCATCATCGTGATGAGCCACATGCAGCGAGCCCCCTTGATGATGCCAGATCCCTGATCGTTCCAGCAGCCCGGCCCAGATCTGGCGACTCTCGAGGGCCAGGTTCATGTTTGCGCCTAAGGTCTGGCCAATCGGCCAGATCATTCCAAAGTTGCGAACCGAAGCCCCTAAAGCCCGGGCATGCCGCTCGATGACCAGCACCTTGCGACCACGACGTGCCAGAGCGTAGGCATGTGCCAGACCAATCACGCCAGCCCCGACAACAATGTCATCAAAGGCAGGCCCGGAGATGTCCGCTGGTTTCGGACTGATGTCGGTGTGGTCGGCAGATGGCATGGTCGTCGTCAGATCAAGAGTCACGGTTTTGTCCAGATTACGAGGCTCTGAGCGTAGCTCAAACGGGCGGGCATGATCAATCGGTGAATAATGCTAATTTGGTCATGGGGATTGATCATTGACGAAACGCGCAGTTTTATTGACCACGCCTGCATTTCTCACAAAGTTCACGGATCGTGACCTCGACGCACAATTCTGACGAGCCGGGATCTTCCAGGATGCGGCGCAACTGGTCTCTGATTTTCGTAGGATGAAATGAGGTGGAATCACCACGCTGCCCGCTGATCGATTCGATGACGAGCCTTTGACGCACCACAATTTCAAACTGAGCTGACGATGCCACATTCTGGAGCCACCTCGCTTCGCCATTCCCAGTTGATCAAAGCCAGTCTCCGTCACTACTGGCGAACCTCATTGGCCGTCTGGCTGGGAGTCATTGCGGCGACTGCCGTTGTGACGGGTGCGCTGCTGGTGGGCGACTCCATGCGCGGCAGTCTCCGGGCCATGACCTTGCGCCGCCTTGGGGAAGTCGATGCTGTCATCACCGGGCCCAGGTTTGTTCGAGAAGATCTCGCCGCACGATTGCAGGCAAAACTCAAAGATCAGGGGATTGAGATCGCCCCGGCACTAATGCTACGCGGGGGCGTTGAACATCAACAATCACCGAAATCCGGAACTGACTCGCTCGTTCGCCGGGCAGGGCAGGTGATGGCCTATGGCGTTGATGAACAGTTCTGGTCCTGGCTGGATCGATCGGCGACCAGCGCCAGCTCTTCGCCAGCAGTTTCGCGAGTGGCACCTCCTGCTGCGCGAGAAGCTCTGATCACCACGGCACTGGCTGAAGCACTTCAAGCGCGGGCCGGAGACACGATCACACTTTGGGTTGAGCTTCCGTCGGCGGTTCCCCGCGATACTCTGCTGGGCCAGAAAGACAACGACTCGCAGGAGGTCACGCTCACTGTTCGCGAGATTCTTCCCCAGGAGGTGACCGCAGCTCACTTTGGACTGGCACCCAGCCAGCTCGATCCCGTCAGCCTGTTCGTGAATCTCAAGACACTCCAGACGGATCTGGGGTTGGGTGAAGTTCGGCCCAGTCGCCGGGATCCTCAAGGCTCACCGGCCCGAGTCAATGCGATCTTCTTTCATGATACGAGAGCGACGACTCCTGAAAATGCCTTGGCCTCTCCAGAAGACCGATCCGCCATTGAAGAGGCTTTGCGAAGTGTCATTTCCTTCAGCGATCTGCAGCTTCGGGTCATCAATGATTCTGCGATTGGGGGGCTGAGTGTTGACAGCGAGCGAATGTTGCTCGAAGAGCCGCTGGCCCAGGCCATTCAATCAGCAGCCGACAAGCTGAAGCTGGCCAGTTCGCCAGTCATGGTTTACCTCGCGAACTCGATTCGAAAAGTGGGTGGAGAACCTGGGCAGTACTCCATGTACTCGACTGTCGCCGGGATCAATGCCAAAGCCCTTGAACCACCCTTTGGCCCATTCCCGCTTGTCGAGCCTTCGACTGTTGCCAGTGGTCAACCTGCGACACCAATTCAACTCTCTGGTCGTGGGGTGATGATCAACACCTATCTTGCTGCAGACCTGGGTGCGAAAGTCGGTGACGAGCTTGAACTCAAATGGCATCAGGTCGGAGCACACGGCGAGCTTCCCGAAGAATCAGGATTGTTCCAGGTTCAGGCCATCACAAAGATCGAGGGACCAGCCGCTGACCGTCATCTGACTCCGGAGGTCAAGGGGATTACCGATGTCGATTCGCTGTCGGATTGGGATCAGCCATTTCCGATGAAGCTCGATCTGGTGACGACCCGTGATGATGAATACTGGGATCAGTACAGGGCCCTGCCGAAACTCTTCCTGTCGCTTGAGACAGCCCAGGAACTCTGGCCCAGCCGCTACGGGACGCTGACGTCGATTCGCCTGGCATTGCCAGCAGGTACAAACCGCGAGGCGATCGAACAACAATTCGTGTCGCAAACGGTGGAGCAACTCGATCTGTCGGCAGCGGGCTTATCTCTCCAGCCACTCAAAGCCTACGGCCTGAAAACGGCAGCGGGAGCCACAGATTTCACCGGGCTGTTTATTGGCTTCAGCTTCTTCCTGATTGTGGCCGCCTTGATTCTCATCAGTCTGCTCTTCCGGCTGGGTGTCGAGCAGCGGACCCGCGAGCTGGGTCTACTGGCTGCCACAGGATTCACACCCACATCGATCCGCTGGCTGCTTCTCTGCGAAGGTTTCTGGCTGGCATGCCTGGGTTCACTCATGGGCCTGCTGTTGGGAACCGCGTATGCCCGACTCATGATTTACGGCCTGACCAACTGGTGGAAGGGGGCGATTCGCACCAGTGCGATTGACCTCTATGTTCTTCCCGGCAGTCTTGCCATGGGGGCAGCGATTGCTATTGCCGGTGCGATGTTCAGCGTCTGGTGGGCACTGCGGGATCTCGCCCGGATCGAGATCCGGGATCTTCTTTCCGGTCAGAGCAACCTCATGGAAGATCAACCCTCGAGATATTCTCAGGCACGCTGGAAGGCCATGACCAGTGGTGGAATCTCGGCTGTGATGATCGTCTTCCTGGTTGCCGGTGTGGTTCCAGCCAGCGAAGCCTTTGGCGGATTGTCGTGGAAGATTGTGGGATTCTTCGTTTCCGGGATCCTGCTGCTGGCCACCGCCCTCTGGACGCTGAGTGCGTGGCTGGATCGGCCTGTCATCAGTGTGCTCCAAGGTCGTGGCTTTGAGGGGATCACCAGACTGGCAGAGCGAAACGTCACTCGAGCGAGGCAGCGCAGTCTGCTGACAGTCGGCATGATCTCCGCAGCCACCTTTGTGATTGTGACAGTCGCTGCGGGGCAGAGAAACCCAGCCGCCGACCGACCTGTGAAGTCCAGTGGGAATGGTGGCTTCGCTCTCGTGGGAGAATCGGCCAGTCCGATCCTGTACGACTTGAACACACCCGCAGGCAGGCAATCGCTCCAGCTTCAATTCCCCACAGGGTCGAAAGAAGCCGGGCTGCTCGATGCCATGCGGGCTTATCAGTTCCGCGTGAAGCCGGGAGAAGATGCCAGTTGCATCAACCTGTTCCAGGCAACGGCCCCCACGATTCTGGGTGTGCCGCGTTCATTCATCGAACGCGGCGGCTTTAAGTTTGTCGGTGCGACAGGAGCGAATCCGTGGGAGGTACTGCTTAGTTCGAGTACTGATGCGATCCCTGTGATTGGCGATATTAACACGTTGCTCTACAGCCTCAAGAAGGGACCCGGAGCCACGCTTACTGCACCAGAAGCACCTTCTGGATCGCCCCCTTTGAAGATTGCCGGGATGCTCGATGGATCGGTGCTGCAAGGTGTGCTCCTGATGTCTGAGGAGAACTTCCTGAGGCTCTATCCCGAACAGAAGGGATATGGGTACTTTCTCATCGAACTACCACCAGCCGACGAACAACCCGCGATCGACCTATTGGAATCCCGTCTGGTGGAGTACGGTCTCGACCTCGAACCGGTGGGAGTGCGGATCGCCCGGTTTCTGGCGGTACAGAACACTTACCTCGCCGCGTTCCAGGCTCTGGGTGGTTTGGGGCTGCTGCTGGGAACCATCGGGCTGGCAACCGTCATGCTGAGAAATGTCTGGGAGCGGCAAGCCGAGCTTTCGCTGATGAGAGCGATTGGCTTTGGCAACGGGCTGATCACCCGCATGATTCTGTGCGAGAATGCTCTGCTGCTGATCTGGGGGTTGTGCTTCGGAACGGTCGCGGCTCTGGTCTCGATGCTGCCTCAACTTCTCTCCGCGGGAGCCGATGTCCCGTGGGTCACAGGTGGCGTCTGGCTCCTGCTGGTCTTCGTGGTCGGAATGCTTTCGGCCCTGGCTGCCGTGCGACTGGCTGTCCGCCTTCCTCTCCTCGTGAGAGCCTGAATCGGGATTCAGCGCACCGGCCCACGACTTCCTTTACGAACTGAGGGGGTTTCGACACCACACGCCAGGTGGTACTCTAAGAGTGCGCGAATCTTCTCTTGAGGAGGCAGACCGATGTCGATTGCCGAACTTCCCCTGAGCCCAGTGACCAGACGTATGACGGCTGCTGAGTTCCTGGCACTTCCGGACGAGCAACCGTGTGAACTGGTCAAGGGAGTCATTGTCGAGATGAATCCACCATCCCCGCGTCATGCCATTGTGATTTCCAATTTGAACTATCTTTTGACGACCTGGGCTCGGACTCATCACAGCGGTCTGGCTGGTGGGCACGAGACAGCCCTGCAAACCAAGTCTGAACCAGACACCGTTCGCGGCATTGACGGCTTCTACATTTCGTTTGCACGCCTCAAAGGAAATGTCCTTCCCGAAGGTCCGCTGCTCCCGGCTCCCGAGCTTTGTATCGAAGTCAGGTCACCTTCGAACCGCTGGACGGACCTGCTTGAGAAGGCGGTCGAATACCTGAAGATTGGCGTCGAAGAGGTCTGGCTGGTCGAACCCACTTTACCTCCTGCCGACCGGTTCATCGAATCGCACCGGCTCGATCGCGATCCCATCCGCTTCCGCATGGGTGAGATTCTCACATCGCCATCGCTCAAAGAGTTTCAAATGGAAGTGGGACAGGCCTTCTCTGGAATCTGACTCGCAGGTTTCACGTGGAACGAAGCGTTCCTAGCACGTGTTGCGTCCTGACAAAATCCACAAACTGGCCAGTGCCGATCAACGCCCCCCAAGCCATCAGCCGGGTGGCAGGGGTCGGATGTCTTCATCCGCCCCCTGGTCAATACGGTTCGCCACCACAGATGCAGCCGTAGACTTCCTTACAACCCCCATCAACATGGCCGTGAACAACCAAAGTCAGATGAACTGGGGGCAAACGAAGACGTTTGACCCCAGCCACGCATTCAAGATTCACACTGGGAAAGTGATGTGCCATAGACATCCACCCGGCCGAGTGGTGCGCACCAACTCCCAACTCCCGAGTACAAAGTACCTGCATCCCCATCTCTCAAATCTCCACCACTCATGTCCCCTCAGATTCCGCCAAACGAGCAGGAAATCCCCACTGGAGATGACGGGACGTGTGCCTCCTGCCTAGAATCCTGAAACGACTCAAACAGGTAAGGGAACACGTCATGGTCAGTCAGCAACAGCAGGCGACAGCCCGTCCGGATGATCCACGATTTCTGGAGATCGCTCGCAGAGTCCGTCAAGGTGAGCGACTGACTCTGGAAGATGGTCTCTATCTTGACCGCGAAGCTGACCTCATGGCGATGGGCCGCCTTGCCAACGAAGTCCGCGAAAAACGTCACGGCAACATTACCTTCTACAACACCAACATCCATCTCAATCCCACCAACGTCTGCGTTTATCGCTGTCGGTTCTGTGCCTTCCGGGCTGACCTTCGCGACGAGAAAGCCTACGCGTTTACTGATGACCAGGCCCGCGAGCGAATTCTGGAAGCACGGTCCCGGGGAGCGACCGAGATTCATGTGGTCGGTGGGTTGCATCACCAGAAGAAGTTTGACTGGTATGTGAACCTGATCCGTGTCCTGCACGAGACTTGTCCCGAGATCCATATCAAGGCGTGGACTGCGGTGGAAATCGCGTGGTTCTCATTCCTGACCAAGAAGCCCGTGGACTGGGTCCTTTCCGAGATGAAGGCCGCTGGCCTGGGGAGTCTCCCCGGAGGTGGTGCCGAGATCTTCCACGACGAAGTTCGCCCGCAAATCTGCGAGCACAAGGCAGACGGGGAGAACTGGATTCGCATTCACAGAGCCGCCCACCAACTCGGACTTCGCTCAAACGCCACCATGCTCTACGGGCATGTCGAACGGGCTGAGCACCGGCTTGATCATCTCTTGAGGCTCAGGTCATTGCAGGATGAGACCGGTGGTTTCCAGACCTTCATTCCACTCGCGTTTCATCCCGACAACACCAAGCTGGCACACATTCCCAAGCCGACGGCCCGGATGGATCTCCGCATGGTCTCTCTGGCTCGACTCATGCTCGACAACTTCGACCACATCAAGGCGTACTGGATCATGCTTGGTGAAGAGACAGCCCAGGTCGCTCAAAGCTTCGGAGCCGACGACCTCGACGGGACCGTGGTCCACGAGTTGATCTATCACGATGCCGGTGCGAAAACGCCCGAAGGTTTGACCGTCAGCAAACTGCACCGCTTGATCCAGGAAGCCGGGCGTGTCCCTGTCGAGCGCGATACGCTCTACCGCCGGGTTGTTCGAGAAGGGGCGAAGTGGTCTGTCGAAAGTGACGGGAAGAGGATTGGTGTTTGAGATTTGGTGTTTGGTGTTGGATGATTGCAAAGGTGTTTGGAAGTTGAACCGTGTACTGTTAGGCTGGGAGTAGGCGAACGTCGCGGTTCCCAAACTTCCAATTCCAAACACCAAACACCCAACACCTCATGTCCACTCCTCGACCATTCCACGTGAAACAGATTGACCACGTGACCATCGTGGTGAAGGACTTAGCACGAAGTCGCTGGTTCTACCACGAGATGCTCGGGATGAACGAAGTCTCCCGCCCTGCCTTTTCTTTTCAAGGCCAGTGGTTTCAGGCAGGCTCGACACTGATCCATACGATTCTCGAATTCGAAGGCTCGGGGCCGGCTGGTCAGAGTGGCGGGAAATCTTCCCGTGGGCACCATATCGCTTTCACAGTGCCAGATGTTCGGATTGCAGAAAAGTTCCTGCAGCAAGAGGGCGTGCCGATTGTCGTCCCCTGCAAGCTCAGGCCCGATGGTGCCCTGCAGACCTTTCTGCATGATCCGGATGGTCACCTGATTGAACTGACATCACCACCCGAAAGAGTCCTTTCGCCCGGGGCGTCACTGGCAATCGATGTGAGCAGTATGACCATGCTGGATGGTATCTTCTCACTCTTGACCTGAGGAATGCACGGGCGCATTCTGCATCTCTCAGGCGATCCATGCTCACAACTTAAGGAACGACAACCAGTGACAACGCCACCCGATTCGACCCGAACCGGAGTCATCAACTTCGTCGTTTACGGCCTTCTCATTGTACTGCTGATCTCTGTTTTCGCTCAGGTGGTCTTCGCGATCACTGCTTTGACAGGTGACAAGATCGATCAGCAATACCTGTTGCTCCTCCCCGTCCTGGCGCCTGTGGTTGTGGGTACCTGTGTCATTACCTCGCTATTCACTCTGCTCATGCCACCTTCAAAGCTCAGGTCGAATGTCCCCAAAGTCTGTTCGTTGCTGGTGGTTATTCAGGTCATACTCTGGACGGCCGGCGGTTAACAGGCTCGGTGCATTCAGCAAGCCATAAGATTTACTCCAAGATTTCGACTCCGAGAAAACACCATGATCGACAGTACTCGCTGGACGTTCGCCGCCTGCCTGCTCTCACTATGGTCTCTGACAAGTGACGCAAAGGCTCAAGGACCGCAGGTCGCACCGCCAATCTCGGGAATCTATCCACACCTGGCGATGTTCAATGACGAAGGGGAATGTGGTACTGGAGCCGTCGTGCCGTTTGGTGGCAAGCTCTGGGTCATCACCTATGGCCCGCATCTTCCATTAAAATCATCCGACAAGCTGTATGAAGTCTCGCCCGATCTGCAGCAGATCGTTCGGCCCGAAAGTGTTGGCGGAACCAACGCCAACCGGATGATCCATGAAGCCACCAATCAACTCGTCATTGGCAGCCATGTGATTGCGGCTGACGGTCAAGTGCGTACGATCCCTCGCAACAAAATGCCCGGCCGCCTGACGGGAAACGCGACTCACCTGTCGAGCCCACAAACCAAAATCTACTTCGCCACCATGGAAGAAGGGCTCTACGAAGTTGATCTCAAAACTCTCGAAGTCAACTGCCTGATCCGGGATGGCAACAACTTCAAGCCCGAGCAACTGGCTATCGATCTCACGAAGGCCGTCTCCTCCAAATTGCCTGGCTATCACGGCAAAGGATTATTCACTTCGCAGGGGATTGTCGTTTACGCCAACAATGGCGATCACGACCCGCGCGTCGTCAAGGATCCCACAGTTCCCAGTGGGGCCTTGGGCTATTTTGATGGTGTTGCCGGGACGGACTGGCAGTTGATTCGACGTAATCAATTCACCGAAGTCACTGGCCCTGGCGGAATCATTTCGAGTGATCCGAATTCAACGCAACCCATCTGGAGTCTTGGCTGGGATGCCAAATCCCTTCTGCTCATGGTCTGTGAGAAAGGTCAATGGCACACCTATCGGTTGCCGAAAGCCTCGCACAGCTATGATGGAGCTCACGGATGGAACACAGAGTGGCCCCGCATTCGCGATATAGGTGAAGAGAATCTGCTCGCCACGATGCATGGAACTTTCTGGAAGTTCCCCAGAACATTCTCGCCAGGCAACTCGGCTGGTATTGCTCCCCGCAGCAATTATCTCAAGGTTGTGGGCGACTTCTGCCAATGGAACGACAAGATCGTTCTGGGATGCGACGACACGGCGAAGAGTGAGTTTCTCAACAAGCGCAAGGCTAAGGGAGAAATTGCCGGCCCCGGCCAATCGCATTCCAACCTCTGGTTTCTCGATCGAGAGCAGCTTGACCACCTGGGCCCTGTCATTGGTCGCGGCTCGGTCTGGCTCAATGAAACCATTGCCGCCAATCAACCCAGCGACCCCTATCTCATCGATGGGTACACTCATCGGCAACTGGTCATTCACTCCCCTCAACCTCTTCAAGCGAGCATTCGACTCGAAGTCGACAAAGCGGGCACTGGTCAATGGACGACTTATAAAACTCTGGCGACCAATGGTCGCTCGACACTCTGGGAGAGCCTGCCACGTGATCTTCAGGCCGTTTGGATGCGACTGGTTTCTGATCAGCCCATCGAAAATGTCACGGCGACTTTCGGCTCGTCGAATCCTTTCGCAGAGTCCCGAAAGGACATGAGTGATCTTGCTCAAGGGTTATCGCTGGCCGGTTCTGAAAAGCGCTCAGGTGGTGTGATTCATTCTCGCGGCGGGAACTTTCGCTCGTTGCGGTATGTGGCCAGGACCTCGAACGGCCAGACGGGTTGCTACGATCTGACGACGAACTTGAAGACTGGCGCACTCACACTGGCCAAAGTCGATGATGCTGACGGCATGGCCTGGACATCAAAAAGAGTCGCCATTCCGCAAAATGTCATCAGCCGGGATGAAGCATCGATCGTGTATGAGGATGCTTCTGGCCGCTGGCGATTGCCTGTGGGAGATTGGCAGGCACCTCTGGCTTCGGGCAGTTATGGCCCGCAACGTGTGTGCCGGGAAGTCTGTACCGAGCGCGACTTGTTCCATGCCGGGCAAACGTTCTTTGAACTGCCCGCCGAAAATGCGAGCGGGATGGCCAAGATTCGGCCCGTGACGACGCACCCATACAGCATTGATGACTACGCCAGCCACCGAGGAATGCTGGTCCTTTCGGGTGTCGCAGACGACGCAGCCCAGGGGCCACATGTGGTTCGCTCGACTGATGGAGCTTGCGCTCTGTGGGTGGGTGCTGTTGATGATCTCTGGTTTTTGGGCCAACCGAAGGGGAGTGGCGGCCCATGGAAGAACAGCCAGGTAATGGCGAATGTTCCCAGTGACCCATATCTGCTGACGGGCTATCAGCACCGGCGCATTGAACTCTCGCATGATCAACCGGAGGCTGTCGATGTGATACTGGAAATCGATGTGACAGGAACAGGCCTCTGGACTGAGTGGAAGACCATCGCGGTTCCTGCTGGCAAATCCTTCGTGGAGCAGATTCCAGATGACACAGTGGGTTACTGGATTCGTGCTCGTGCGACACAAAGTGGCAAGTTCACGGCGTGGCTGGTGTATGGGGAATGAGGGTACTGGGTGTTGGGTATTGGGTATTTGATGTTTGGTATTTGAATCAGACCGATGGGCAGTTCCCAACAGTTATTGGATTCACGCCGTAATCGCCTGAGCTGCGGTCAATGGAATCTTGTTTTCCCGAACCCAGATTCAACATCCCGTGTCCATGCCAACACCCAACACCCAACCCTTGACTTCCGTCCGGTGAGTCTCTAGCGTTATGCGATAAGGACAAGAACCAATGCATCCAGAAAACTTCAATCTACTACGACTTTCCAGCCTGCTACTACGCAGGACGGGGGAAAATCTGTAGTCGATTGATGACCAGAATTTTGACCCCGTTGCCTGCTGGCACCGGGGTTTTTTTATACCCGGACTCTTTCCTCGTGGTGAGGTACAGGTGCCAGCAGGTGATACCAGATCTGGTTTCCCGCAACCTGTCTTCAACTGTTCGATGAATGGTGAATGCCTGTGGAACGCTGGATCGACGCCGGCTCTCTCAGCTTCATCCCTGAGTTTGGAATACTAAATCGAGGATTATGAAAATGACTTCTGCCACAAAGACCTCACCTGCTGACCAGATCATTATTTTTGACACGACACTTCGCGATGGTGAGCAGTCTCCTGGCTGCAGCATGAACACCGATGAAAAGCTCGAAGTGGCGAAAGCTCTGGTTGATCTCGGCGTCGATGTCATTGAAGCGGGCTTCCCGATTGCCAGTCCTGGCGACTTCGAAGCAGTCCGTAAGGTCGCCGAAAGATTTGGCGAGCAGGCCACGATCTGCGGCCTCGCTCGTTGCCGGAATGAAGACATCGATCGAGCTGCGGATGCGGTCTCGGCGGCTCGACGCAAGCGGATTCATCTCTTCCTTGCCACCAGTGCCATTCATCGAGAATTCAAACTCAAAATGGCCACGGAAGAGATCCTCAAACGTACCGCCGAGATGGTCAGTCGCGCCAAAGAGCGCTGCGAAGATATTGAGTTCTCACCCGAAGATGCTTCGCGAACGGAGCTCGAATTTCTCGCACAGGTGGTCGAGACGGCCATTCGTCACGGCGCGACCACTGTCAATATTCCCGATACTGTGGGCTACGCCACACCATCGCACTACTTCAACGTCATCAGCTATCTCAAGAAAAACGTGCCCAATATCGAGCAGGCCGTCATCAGTGCGCATTGCCACAACGATCTTGGGCTGGCAGTTGCCAACAGTCTCTCGGCCATTGAAGCTGGTGCCCGACAGGTCGAATGTACGATCAATGGGCTCGGTGAGCGTGCCGGAAATGCGGCTCTCGAAGAGATCGTCATGGCTCTCCGCACACGGCAGGATTACTACAAAGTCGGTACCAGGATCAACACGCAGAAGCTCTGCCAGGCCAGCCGACTGGTGAGCAACGTGACGGGCATGATCGTCCAGCGCAATAAAGCGATTGTCGGCCAGAATGCCTTCGCTCACGAATCGGGAATCCATCAGCACGGCATGCTCCAGAACCGTGAGACCTACGAAATCATGCGTCCCGAAGATGTGGGGTTTGTCGGACAGAATCTGGTTTTGGGCAAGCACTCAGGCCGCCATGCCTTTCGCAGTCGAGTGGCCGAACTGGGTTACACTCTCGACGAGGAAACGTTCCAGCGTGTCTTTGATGAATTCATCATTCTCGCTGACAAAAAGAAATCGGTCTACGACGCGGACATCATTGCGATTATCGAGCATCAGGATCGAAACGCTTCGGATCGCTGGAAACTGCAGAGGTTTCATATTGCTGCGGGGACAGGCACGATCCCGACCGCGACTGTCGAACTGCACGATGACCAGCATCAGGTGCATTGCGATGCTGCTATTGGAGATGGCCCGGTGGATGCCGTCTGCAAGGCGATTGAACGCATCATGGGAGTCTCCGGGACACTCGACAATTATCAGGTTCGCAGTGTTTCCGAAGGGAAAGATGCCCAGGGTGAAGTCATGATCGAACTCATTACAGGTGGCCGCAAATACCATGGTAAAGCGGTCAGCACTGATATTCTCGAAGCCAGCGCTCAGGCGTATTTGAAGGCTCTGAACAAAGCGGCTATCGGCCAGCCAAGCGAGCAGCGAGAGCCCGGGGTGTAAGTTGAGTTTGGTGTTTGGTGTTTGAAAAACTATACCGTTGACTCGAATACCAAATGCCAAGCGCTAAATACCAGCCCTCAGGACACTCCTGTGGCGGAGATCGCTGTGGGTTCTTGCGCACAGCAGACTCGATTTCGGCCAGCCGACTTGGCTTCGTACAAGGCAGCGTCGGCAGCCGAGATCAAGGCTTCTGGTGTTGAAGCATGGAGCGGACAGGTCGCGACACCCACGCTGATCGTGACTGTCAGTAATGCCGCTTCAACCGCAAAAGGGTGAGCGTCGATGGCAGCGCGAATCCCTTCGGCGATTCGTAATGCTCCCGTGATTCCCACTCCCGGCAGCAGAATGGCCATTTCTTCGCCGCCATATCGCGCCAAAAGAGCCCTGTCTCCCGAGCGAATCTTGCCCATTTGCTCGCGCAGAATCTGAGCCGTTTCACGGAGAACGAGATCACCCGCCTGATGTCCATACTGATCATTGATCGATTTGAAGCGGTCGAGATCGCATAACAGCAGAGAGCATTCGAGTCCCAGTCCCTGTTGAACACTGTCAATCTCACGAGCCAGTTGCAGGTCGAACGTCCGCCGGTTGGCGAGATCGGTCAGTCCATCCTGCCTGGCCTGACGCTCCATCTGCAGGAAGTTGATCGACTTTTGAATGGTTTCCGAAAGGACATCCGCTGCCCAGGTAATCAACTCGAGATCAACGGGGAGTGGTGCTGCTGACTGTCGGCGCGTGAGGCAAAGCAATCCTGCATAGCGATGCTTGTGTCGGATTGGTGCTGTCACAGCCGACTGCATGAGCGTATCGACACCCACTCGCTTGAGATGGAGTTGATCGAAAACGGTCACCTGGCCATACAATTGGCCCATATTCGAGAGGGTATCTTCGTGCTGAAACCAGCGTGTCTCGACGCCTGGTGGAAGTTGAACTCCGCAGCGAATGAGTGCTTTGCAGGTGGCAGCCCCTTCTTTGGGCAACACGTACAAACTGGCGCGCTCCGAGCCTGTAATCTGCGCCAGTCGAACCATGAATCGTTCAATCATGCGCAGGGGTTGCTCGCTCTGGCTGTCTGCGATTGACCGCAATTCGAGCATCTCGCGAGTGGATCGCAACTGATGGGTATGATGTTCGAGTGTAAAGAGTTGCTTGAGTGAACCTGCGACACAGGACATGAGACGGGTACTGAGATCCAACTGTTCGGCCTGTGGAGCAGCCGTGGGCAATAACTGTGTTGTCGCCAGAACGGCACAGAGTTCTTGTCCCACGCCCACGGGAATCAGGAAAATCCGACTGGCCTTGCGTTTGTCGGAAGGAGTTAGCGAAGCATAAATCTGGCTTTTGCGTAGAGGCTGGTCTTCCAGGACCAAAGGCGAACCACTGGCCAGTGTCGCCAGATGATGTGTATCGATATGAAATGCTTCGAGCGATTCGTCACTCAGACCACGGGCCTCAAAGACTGTCCCACTGCTGCGATCCAGACGGATGATGGCTGCAAAACCTGAATCTGTATCGGGAATGAATCGTTTGAGAAGAACGGCGTAGCCTCGCTCGGGATCGTTCTGTGTGAGGATTTCGCGGAGAACAACGTTCTCCAGCCGGGTGATCATCTTGTCACGAGTCAGGTGCATGACCTCACGTTCCAGGCTCTTGACTTCACCAAGAATTCGAGCGGAATTTCGATCAGATCGTTGTCGCTGCAGAACATGAATTCCATGCTGGAACAGGCAGACAGTCGCTAAAGCCAAGAGGCCGGCAGTCCCGGAAAGGACTCCTTCAAGTTGTGCAAGAATCGATACCAGGCCGTGCATGAATGGAAATGCCCCTCATTGGCCACCAGGAAATCATCAGGGAACATTGACCTCATGGCTTGGAAATGATGCCCAAAGACAACATCAGCCACAGGTTCCTCTTGATAAGTTCACCGGAAAAAGGAATTCCGAATACCCAATGCTGCTAACTTAGCACGGGTTTGGAAGTCGCGCAGAAGTTTTGAATCGAACTTTGCTGAAAGAACAAACGTCGTTTTGTTAGCTCAACGAGATTCAGGACAACTGATTCGTTTTCAAACAACGCCTGCCTGCTGAGTCACAAGTTCGAGCTGTCCTTGCGGAAATCAACGGCTTTTCTGATTGCAGCAGGATTACCGGCTTGAACGTTTTTTATGATTCCAACAGTTAGTGGTGACATCTCGCGATATCACGCTCCTGGGGACGGCAGGTACTGCCGATTGCCTGTCGTTCTGAAAAGTTACCCAAAGCCTGCCGTCCGGCATGCCGATCTCTCCCGATAACGGAATACCACGCGGTCATTTTCTGCGCAGAGATTGCCTGACTACAGATCGCGGCGAGCAAACCAACAATAGTCATTGAAGACTTCATGGAGACCGGCAAGGATGTGGTCGCGTGAGCGGATTCTCCGCTGGCGATGGGTGAGCGTAGTGGTGGCCATCATCACTTTGCCCGGCCCAGGCTGCGCCCGCTACCAGCCCACGCCCGCTGCTAACATTGGTATTGATACCTCGCATTACGAGGCGATGGGCCGCAAGATCGAGTATCCGAAAATCGAAAAGGTTTCGGACGAACAGATTCTCGAAGCGACCAGTGCACCGATCTCGCTCAGCAGCGAAACACCGACAGAGTACCTTGATCTTTCGCTTGAAGAAGTGATGCGACTGGGTCTGGCACAATCCAAGGCTTTCCGCGATCTGGGTGGATTAGTGCTGAGATCTCCTGAGATTGTGCGAACCAAGAATGATCCCGCGATTGCGCAGACAGATCCGCGATTCGGGATCGAAGCGGCACTCAGTGCATTTGATGCACAGGTCGCCGCCAGTGCCATGTGGGAGAAAAACGACCGCGCACTTAACAATCAGTTCTTTGGTGGTGGGACGCGGCTGCTGACTCAGGATTTCAACGTCTATCAGGCTCAGATTTCTAAAACAGCCGCGACGGGTTCGAACTTTGCCATTCGTAACTACACCCAGTACGACGCCAACAATGCACCCGGGAACTTCTTCCCCAGTGCGTGGACAACCTGGTACGAAGGCGAAGTTCGTCAGCCTTTACTTCAGGGCGCCGGTGTCGATTTCAATCGTATTGCCGGTCCCAATGCCCAGCCTGGCCTGATCAATGGTGTCGTGATTGCCCGAATCAATTCGGATATCTCACTGGCCGATTTTGAAGTTGGCGTGCGCAACTATGTGAGTGATGTCGAGAACTGCTACTGGGATCTGTCATTCGCCTGGCGAGATCTGGAATCGAAGATTGCTGCTCGTGATGCCGCTCTTGAAACCTGGCGTCGCATTCGGGCTTTATACGAACAAGGTCGACGAGGTGGCGAAGCCGAAAAGGAAGCTCAGGCGCGTGAGCAGTACTTCCGCTTTCAGGAAGAAGCCCAGAACGCACTGCATGGCCGGTTGCTCGACGGTACACGGACCAACAACGGCAGTACCGGGGGGACCTTCCGCGGGACAGGCGGGGTGTTTGTCTGCGAACGCCGACTGCGTCTGCTGATTGGTATGCCCATCAATGATGGCCGACTGATTCGAACTGCCGACGAACCGTCGGCTGCCAAGCTTTCATACTCGTGGGAATCGACTCTCGGTGAAGCTCTCTCACGACGAGTTGAACTCCGCCGCCAGAAGTGGCAGGTTCGCAAACGTGAACTCGAACTTCAGGCCAACAAGAACTTTCTCAAACCACAACTCGATGCTATGGCCCGCTACCGTTTCCGTGGCTTCGGCAAAGATCTGTTGCCAGACGGAACAGGTGGTGAGTTTGGTGATGCCTATTCAAACCTGACTTCGGGAAACTTCCAGGAGTGGCAGTTAGGTCTCGAGTTCTCCATGCCTTTAGGATTCCGGCAGGCGTATGCCGCCGTTCGTAATGCTGAACTTCAACTGGCTCGTGATCGTGCGTTGCTTTTCGAGCAGGAACGATCGGTCATCCACGATTTGAGCAACGCCATTGCCGACGTGGATCGTTCCTACCAGATCGTTGAAACGGCACTGAACCGCCGCATGGCTGCACGAGAGCAGGTTGAAGCGGTTCAGGCGGCTTTCGATGCCGACAATGCGACTGTCGACCTGCTGCTTGAAGCTCAGCGTCGAATGGCTGATGCCGATATTTCCTACTTCCGGGCAGTCATCGAATATTCGCTGTCGATCAAGAACGTCCAGCTCGAGAAAGGAACGTTGTTCGACTACAACGAGATCTCTCTCGAAGAAGGGCCGTGGCCAGAGCAGGCTTATTGCGATGCTCTCGAACGGCAACTGCGTACTCACCCGGCCAGCCGGTTTGATCATCCTAAGCAGTTGGCGCCACAGGTCAGCGAAGGCCCGATGATTCAGACTCTGGCACCGGCTCTCAATGAACCGCAGGGGACGACCTACCCACCGGTTGAGGGAGGCTCTGTCCTTTACGACGACCAGGCCATTGATGCCCCCGGTTCGCCGGAAGCCACACAGCTCTTTGACAAAGTTCTCTCGTCTCCGCCTCAGCCGGGAGGGAATTCGCCATCGTTCATCCCACCGGCTCCGGCGGCCAACGAAAATGAATCCAGTCCGGAATTCGATCCGGCATTCAAATAGAGCAGAGTGCGATCTGCGATTGTGGCTCACTTGAAACTCCGGTCGAGCCGGTGATTCCAATCTGGAGCCTTTAGCGAAGGCGAATGGGTGGCTGGGGTCAAACGTCCTCGTTTGCCCCCAGGTCATTGAAGATTGATCGTGTGTTACAAACTCTCATCGGAAGTCATGAAGAACATTATGGATGCAAATTAGCTTACGAGCTTTGTTGACCAAGGGGGCGGATGCAGACATCCGACCCCTGCCACCCGATGATTACGAGTTGCCCGCGCCACCCGCTGAAATTCTCTGGATGGTCGGAGATCTCATGATGAGTGCCATCACGAAATGAAATCGCTCAAGAGACGGCTATTTCATGGGAGAGTAATCGGTTGCATTCAGATAAACCGATTCCACCTTTTCGACAATCTTGCCGTCTGCCTCAGAGGCTTCGCGTGCCGCTTTCCATGCAGGATCTTCGCGAAAGGCCTTCCATGAGGCTGCCGCAGCAGCTTCGTTCTCATGGGCAATCAGATAAATGAGCTTATTGTCACCATTGGCTGGTGTGAGATAGATCACATTCGTCATCCCATGCTTAGCGAAAAGCTGAGTGGTGTGATCGCGAAAGCGCTTGTTCAGCGCATCGAGCCGCCCGGGTAATGCCGTGTAGGTCCGCAGTTCGTAGAGTTTTTTGGCCTCTGCCCGATTCGCTTCGGCCTGCGAAATCTTTAACGTGTAACCATATCCCAGCCCGCCACCGATCAGTGAAGCCAGGGCCCACAGCAACAGGGTCTTCCCGAAAGTGGAAGGGCTCTTCTGCGATGACTGCGAGGCCTGAATCGTACGCTCATCCACAGCCGATGCATGATTGCTATCGGACTTGGAAGCGTTCAGTGTCTGCGCGTGAGAGATGAGTCGACTCATTGATGCGGCTCCAGTTCCATTCGGGTCATTTGAAAGCATCTTTTCCAAGTGATGCTCTACACAATGATACCAAACTTCAGCGATCAGCCGCACAAGTGAATTCTTGATCGACGTGCATTTTCAGGAGTCAAACGGGCCCGCGAAAGCCATCTGTTCCAAGAGAGCATTCACGTGGAGAGCACTCACGTGGAATGCTCATTAGTTTGGCAGAAGCTGTGCAGGAGCCATGGCTGTGGCTGGATATCCGCCAAATGGCTGAGATGTGGCCACTGTGGAGGTTCCGAGGTTCATGCCAGAAGCATCAGCCCCCTGATAGAATTGTCCGCCGCCGCCACCGGCCGGAGGATAGAAGCTGGGCGAGCAGTTACCAGTCGAACAAGGTGACGGAGCTGCAGCACCACAAGGGCCACAAGGATTGCAGCGATTGGCAGAGCAGCAGCAGCCAGAAGCCGAAATTGCAATCGCGAGACCAGCCAGTGCCAAGGCCATACGAGTGAACATGAACAGATTCCTTCAGGAACGGGAGAGAGGGGGGAAATCGGTTAGCCGATGAGCAAAACGCTCGGGCTTGAGAGGGGTTTTCAATCGTCTGGTGGCCGCCGGACAGTGACCACGCGAAGTGTCTTTTCTTCAAGGATCCTGCCTGGACTACTCAACCACTTTCGTGACTGCAGCAACTCGAGACAAAACCCGGCAATGCCAATGCGGGGAACATTTTCATTGCTGAGGCGGGGTGTATCGGAAGATTCCGCCGCTGCAAAGAGCAGTTTTCTATTTTTTTTGAAGTTTTTCAGGGCGACGAAAAATTCGACTCAAGTGCCTCGAATCCCAAAACGTGATTTCATCGAATAGATTCTTGAAAAAATCACCGAGACGGAAAATCGAAAGATCTCACAGCAACAGTGGTTAGCTCCACATACTTCAAAAGAACTTTTTTTCGCGACATCGGGCAATGGGTCATCAACACTCGTAAGCTGCTCGATCAAAACCGGTATCACTCACAGAGAGCATCTCTCCGATTGATCCGATGAAGCTGTCTTGAATTCAGTTTGTCCTCAGGCTTTTTCAACGCACGCTCTCTACACTCAGGCCCTCTGATCCTCTGCTGAAGACCTGCATCATGCCTGTGCCGCCTGCCAGACCATCCTCTTTACTCACCATTCTCGAACCGCATCGAGAGACAGATCCCGTGTGTGGGATGCCTGTCGATCCAGCCCAGGCCTCTGGTTCTCTGGCACATGCCGGCACCACCTATTACTTCTGTGCCCGCTCCTGCCTGATCAAGTTCCGTGCGAATCCAGAAGCCTATTTATCCCCCGAGGCGATTCCTCGCGATTGTGCACAGTCTGCACCCGCTCCTCAGGGGCAAACATATCTCTGCCCCATGGATCCCGAAGTTGTCCAATCCGCACCGGGAAGCTGTCCTATTTGCGGTATGGCTCTGGAACCGTCACAACCCACTTCTCATCCAGGTCCCGATCCCGAATGGATTCTGCTTTCCTCCCGCCTGCGCTGGGCCGTGGTTCTGGGTCTCCCGGTCTTTGTCATCGCCATGCTGGGCATGCTCCCTTCGCGTACCACGATGCAGTGGCTGCATGCCAATCTGCCATGGCTGAACTTGATCCAGTTGATTCTGACCACGCCCATTGTCTTCTTCTGCGGCTGGCCCTTCTTTGAGCGCGCCTGGAAGTCGATCCTCAGTCGCAACCCGAATATGTTCACGCTCATTGCCTCAGGCGTCGGTACGGCTTACCTCTACAGCATGCTGGCGACGATCATTCCTGGCCAGTTCCCGGCTGCATTTCATATGCAGACCATGAACACCTCGCCTGAAGCCCAAGTGGTTGAACCGTATTTCGACAGTGCCGCAGTGATCATCATGCTGGTGCTCATCGGGCAGTTGATGGAACTGAGGGCTCGCCAGGCGACAGGCGAAGCCATTCGCTCGCTCTTGTCGCTCACTCCACCGAAAGCCAGATTATGGCATCCATCAGGCAGAGAAGAGGAAATCGCCCTTGATCATGTGCTGGTGGGTGATCGACTACTGGTTCGACCTGGTGAGACGATCCCCGTCGATGGAGTTGTTCTCGAAGGGACCAGCGAAGTTGATGAATCGATGATGACGGGGGAATCGTTACCCGTGGAAAAACTTCCCGGGGACTCGTTACTGGGTGGCACAACCAATGGCTCAAATCCTCTGCTCTTTGAAGCGAAGCATGTGGGATCAGAGACCATGCTGGCCCGCATTATTGCGTTAGTCTCGGAAGCCCAGCGTACCAGAGCCCCTATCGAACAACTCGTCAATCACGTCTCCCGATACTTTGTGGGAACCGTGGTACTCGTTGCTCTGGCGGCATGGGCTGGACATAGCCTTCTCGGTGGCCCCGAAGGCTGGCAACGAGGGTTGATCCATGCGGTTTCTGTTCTGGTAATTGCCTGCCCCTGTGCTCTTGGCCTGGCGACACCGATGGCGGTGACAGTAGGGATGGGGCGTGGTGCTCGCTTGGGGATCCTCTTTCGAAATGCCGAGGCGATTGAAACCTTGCGTCTGATCGATACGCTCGTCATCGACAAAACCGGCACCCTCACACTGGGCCAACCCGAACTGACAGAGATTTTCCCGGAAAGCGGCTTCGATGAGTCGACTCTGCTGCAGTGGGCTGCCGCCGTCGAACTGGGAAGTGAGCATCCTTTATCGAAAGCCATCGTGGCCGGTGCTCGTGCTAAAAACCTGACCATCGAAATGGCCCATGAGATCCAGACAGCACCAGGCCTGGGTATTGCAGGGCAGGTGCAGGGGCATGGTCATGAGATTCAGATTGGCAATGCCCGCTTCATGGAGCAAGCTGGGCTCAAAGCTGACCAGTGGCAAAAGGCCAGTTCGCGACAGCAGGATGGACAGATCGTCATCTTCATGGCGATTGATCACCAACCTGCAGCCACGTTCGTTCTGGCCGATCAGGTGCGGCCATCGGCTGCCGAGATGCTGAGCAAACTGCGTGCACAAGGGATCCGCATCGTCATGCTCACGGGCGATCGACAAAGCACGGCAACACATCTCGCCCAAAAGCTGGGGATCACAGAAGTGATTGCCGAAGTTCTGCCCGATGAAAAAGCAGCGGTGATTGCACAACTTCAGCAGCAAGGCCGTTTCGTCGCGATGGCGGGAGACGGCATCAACGATGCTCCGGCATTGGCTCGATCCCATGTCGGTATTGCCATGGGAACAGGGACAGATGTGGCTATCCAGAGTGCTGCCGTCACGCTGGTCAAAGGCGATCTGTCGGGGATTGTCCGGGCCATAGAACTGAGCCAGGCCACCTCGCGAACAATCCGCCAGAACCTCATCCTGGCCTTCGGTTACAACGCCCTCTGCATTCCGGTGGCGGCGTTGGGCTGGATCACCCCCATGTGGGCCAGTGCCGCCATGAGCCTCAGTTCCGTGAGCGTGATTCTCAATTCTCTCCGGCTGCGAAGATGATTGTCTGCCAATCGATAAGAGTCTGATTGTCTATCGTGAGCAACGAATCTTCGTGATGCCCAGGAACCGACGTTGGTTGGACTCTTTGCCACTCATTCAGAGATGACCCGCGACTGGCATTCATGGCACGGAACGAAGAAACCCCACAAAACAAGGGGTTTTGCGGGGTTCTGATGCTGAGTGATGAAGCAAGCAAATCTGGTGGATTGGACGATACTGGACTCGAACCAGTGACCTCCACGATGTCAACGTGGCGCTCTAACCAACTGAGCCAATCGTCCGGCTAACTTAAAATTAGTCGCCAGCTCTCGCAGATGCAAGCGAGGGACGGAATGCCTGATGGATCTCAGGTCCGAATCACTGGTGGCAGGCACCCGGAACACGGGTTGTTCGCCGGCGGCACAACGTGTTTTCGCAGGCGTATAATTAGAACAACTACCGATTCTTCCCCTTCACACACACGCATGGGCATATCATCAATCTTATGATCCTGATTCTATAATTCTATCTGTCTTTTCGTGCATATCACCTACGCATTTGTCAAAAAATCAGTACACAGATCAAAACCTGTTGTTGTATTCTGTCTACCGGACTGATAAAAATTCAGGCAGTTTTCTGCCACGAATTCCAGCACCTTTCTGGAATCCTCAGTGTTTAGATTGATTAGAAGAAGGGCGATTGATCTTCGTGCGGTCGAGTTCTGACAGGACATGGTTTCTGGCAGCCCGACTTTCCACAAAAAGACTTCGCGTCGTCATATGATGATCGAGTTTTTCGCAAAAACACAAATACGCTGATCTTTTTGTGGAATGCTTATTGCTGAATGCTTTCTCAAATAGTGTTTTCACTCATTTGCCGATTCGAGCCGTTGTTTGAGTTTTCTTCAAATTTTTTGGGAGCTGGTCAATGCCTAAACGTTCAGGATTTACGCTGATTGAGTTACTGGTGGTCATTGCGATCATTGCGATTTTGATTGCCCTGTTATTGCCGGCGGTCCAGCAGGCACGGGAGGCGGCTCGCCGTACCCAGTGCCGCAACAATCTCAAGCAGATTGGTCTCGCTCTGCACAATTACCACGACGTCCACCGCCAGTTCCCGTTTGCCAACTTCCCCCTGATCGGCTCAGGTGCCTCGACAATCAAGTCGGCTTCATGGCTAGTGCGGATCCTGCCGATGATGGATCAAGCGGCAGCTTTCAATACCCTCGACTTCGTCAACACGAACGACTTCACAGGTCAAGATGGCGTAGCCCGTAATTGGGTGACGATGACCACTCTCAAGATGGGCGGGGTAAATTGTCCTTCGAATCCACTTTCAACAACCCGTTCACAATCGCCGAATTCAGCCACACAGACGGCACTGGGCATTCCCAACAACGCTGGCTCGATCCAGATTTGTGACTACATTGGAAATTCCGGTTCGTACAACGACCCTGCTTTAAACAATTCGTGCTGCCCAACACCCAGCTATTGGAGCGGCTATGGTCGCAGCAATTGGAATGGAATCATTATCTCTTCAACAGCACAAGACTCCGGAGGAAACCCCACATCGGTTCCTAGTGTCGATCTTGCAAAAGTCACTGATGGAACCACCAACACCGTCATGGTCGCAGAGCAAAGCAAACCTGACCCAACCTGCGGTTATGCAAACAGGGACTGCAGAGGCTTTGCTCACGCAGGTGGTCTTTGGAGTGGTGGCAACGGGGGAACCAATTGGTGGCACGGCGTAACCGTTGTCCGTGGAACAATTAATCAAGCAAGCGACATCGTGTCGAGTCAGCCTTACTACCGGCACACCAAAGTCATGTCGAGTCATACCGGAGGAGCGCACGCGCTACTTGCGGATGGATCAGTACGATTCTTTTCCGAAAACATGAACGAGCCAACCTGGGCAAACTTGAATTCCAAGGCTGACGGAGTGCCTGTTGGAGAGTATTAGAGTTTAGTTTTGGTGCTTCGGGCCACGCTAATTTCAGAATGTGAGTGATTCGACTTCCTTCCGTAAGACAGCGTGGCCTCATTTTTTGCATCAGCCAGCTCGTTCCAATTCGGCAAATCGAGTTGTATATCTTCGTCGCGACACCCGCCTTTACGTCAGAGAGTTCGGACTTTGAACTCTCTCCGAGCCATCTCTATTCCAGTGATTTATAAATAGAACATTTTCTTATGAAACCTGCATCTATGTTATATCGTTTGAGTCCTGCACTTCTCATGTTGATTTTGACAAACGTAGGCTGTCAGAACTCAGGTGAATCATTTGTACTTGCACCTGTTGAGGGTCGTGTCGTACTCGATTCCACCCCAGTTCCTGACGCTCTCGTGCAGTTTAGCCCTACCAAGGGACCTTCCTCACAGGGTTACACAGACTCCAGTGGTCAGTTCACATTGATGGCGACCACTGGCAAAGGTGCAGTTGTAGGACCTAATAGCGTCAAAGTAACAACTGGACTTCCGAGACCTGCTGAATTGAGTTCTTCAACATCCAACGAACCACCTAAAGAGGTACCAGTAGGGAATTCGCCCCCTACAGATTATGTTTTCGAAGCTACCATAAATGTTGATAACAACAATAATGCCATAGAGCTGGATTTGAATAAAGCTAAGAAACGAAGAGGTTAATTTTCTGGCCGTGCGTATGTTTTGCGCACAATTTACTTTTTAGTAATAACTGGTTTATCAACCCCAAATCAGCGGCCCGATGAAGATGCTGGTGGTGGATGCGAGGAGTAACAGGGCAGCGAGCAGAAGTTGAGTATCCGTGGTTTGCCGGGCGGCATGGTCTCCGTGAGGCCCGGCACACTGGGAGAACCTTCGCTCGGATTCTGTCATCGCAAGGCAGGCACAGACCAGTCCGCCAAACCCGAAAATGGTGGCAGGAAGTTCCCACCACAGGCTTTCCCATTTCGCCAGCGGCGCAAAGAGAAATGCTGCCAGGGTCGATGTGGCACCCCGTCCGATCCACGTCCAGGCGGTTGTGACGGGTGACAGCCGCTCGTAGAGGAGTTCCGTTTCCAACTCCGAGGCACCGATCGGTTCGATGGCCTCCAGCCCGTTCTGTCGATCAACAGAGGGAACAGTGACCGTTCTTGTACGACGAAGGAGATAGGGAGATCGCCCGGCGATTTCCCGGTGGGATGCACGAAACTGCATGCCAGCCGTATACCAGCGAGCCTGACGAAGACGTTCTGCCGGTGCTGGGGGAGCGGTCTGTTGACCATCTGCCAGAGGTGCCGTTTCTGAGCGGATGGCCGGAGCTGGCTGGCGCTGGAGTGATCGAAAAGCAGGGGCGGCGGGGAGCCGCAGTGGTTTTTTCTGCTCCTGCATGACATGCCAGAGGCCACGCAGTGGGGGAATCCCACGGGTTGAAAAGATCATCTCTTCAGGATCGCAATCAGCTTCAACAGTCTGGGGCTGTGAAGTCTCGGGATCGACTGCCAGAGTTTCGGCGGGCTGAGGAGAAGAATCTGTCGAAGATTCTCCCCGCATGATCTGCCAGAGACTTCTGGGCCGAGGTGGCGGCTCAGGTTGATCCGGCGGGGCGGGAGTGTCCTGAGTTTCAGCCATCCGTCGGGTTCCTGAGGACGCACCGTCCCTCATTCGAAATGCCAGTTTTGATCAGCAGCGTGCTGCATCGGATTGACGTCTTTTGAGGACAATGCTGGCCACGATCAACCCGTTTATTTGAGCGGGTTTCAACTCGCGATTTCAAGTTGAGATCTGTTTCTCAGGAAAGCACAGCGCTTGATGGGTTGCGAAGAGATGCTTGCCCACAGCCGCAAACATGGCATAAGCTCAATACCAAGCATGCATTGGAGCGAATCTGGACTCACCATTTCAAGTTGTGGTTCGCTGTGAATGGGCTGGCTGGAGATCGCGCGTTTGATGGAAGTTTATGAATGACGGTTGGTTGGTCGCAAATGGGGCTGCTGCGGGGGCGTTGGTGATTGTTGAAGATCGATGGAGAAGACCCTCACCCTGCCCTCTCCCACGAAGACGCGGGAGAGGGTTCCAGAGGCATGTGGGCGCAACAGAGCGGTATTGGGTAGAGAGGCTTCATCAGGGTGCACCTCGCAGGTGGGATGTTTCCGCTTGCGATTCCGGACCGAAGCTTCTCCCGTGGCTCGATCAGAGCCCATCCTGTGCGATTGACACCTCAGGGTGTCAATCGTGGGAGTACTGCTTGTGGGTACTTCCCCTCGAATTCGAGTGCTACGGTCAGTCGGGAACTGAGTCAGTGATGAACAGACTTTGTGATGCACTGAACGAAAATAGTCGCGAGCTGCATTCGGAAAAAATCGACAACGAATGAAGCTTGAACATAAGACGATTGAAAAATCGGGCTAGCTGGCAGTCATGACGGGCGAAGGTGACTTCGTTGGTCGTGGCTGTCCAGGATGGGCTGTGATTGAGGCTGGAATATGGATGACCCCTGACGACTTGTGAGAGTCGTTGGGGGTTGTTTTTTTTGGGGGGAGTTGGGGGGAGCATGCTTGCCCAGAGCTGCAAGCATGGCACGAAGCTCAGAGCTGCAAGCACGGCACGCAACGCGAGGCAAGCTGCGGCGGAGGAGATGCGGGGGTACCACGAAGGGCACGAAGAGCACGAAGATGGGAGGAAGAGTCTGGAAGGCGGGCGGAAGCCTGCTCTGCCTGGGCT
>VFQR01000578.1_pt1 | contig 45649 bp, 49 predicted proteins | sample 3512321 | NCBI WGS metagenome assembly VFQR01 (sample SAMN10412374, study PRJNA504923) | tailings metagenome | isolation source: Relicate 3 Philex TSF1 revegetated site | place: Philippines: Tuba, Benguet | collected 2017-08-29 | reverse complement strand
GGCGGTGGCCGCAATGCGGGCAGGGCACGAAGTAGCGCCGCTGGTCTGTCGCCAGATACTCCCGCTCGATCCGCGACAGCCCGGCGATGGTCGGCGTGCTGACCAGCAGCATCTTGCGCCGCCAGCCGAAGGTGCGGGCCCGCGCCTCGGCCAGGGCGATCGGGTCACCCTCGCCCTCGACGTCACCCGGATAGGCGTCGATCTCGTCGAGGAAGAGGAACCGCGCCGACATGGACCGCAGGCCTACCGCGCTGTTCGCGCCGGTCATCACCAGCTGACCGCCGGGGAATTCCTTGCTGAGCTGCCGGTTGCCGCTGTCGCGCGAGCGGGCCGGCGCCACCCGTTCCCGGAGCGCCGGCGTCTCCTCGACCAGCGGGTCGATGCGCTGGTCGGAGAAGCGCTTGGCCAGTTCGGTGGTCGGCTGCACCGCGAGCATTGGCCCGGGCGCGTGGTGGATGACGTAGCCAATCCAGTTGTTGCCGCACTCGGTGCCGCCGACCTGCGCCCCCTTCATGAACACCACGCGACGCGCCGCGCGCGCAGGCGACAGCGCATCCATGATCTCGCGGAGATAGGGCGTGCGGCCCGTGCGCCACGGACCGGGTTCCGCGGACCCGCGAGAGCCAAGGAGGCGATGCTTGTCCGCCCACTCCGAGACCAGCAGCGTCGGCTCCGGCATCATGCCTTCGCGCCAGGCCTGGAGGATCTCGGCGTCGCCGTCGAAGCGGCCGAGCTCCTCCAGCAGATCGGTGCCCATCGCGGCTTGCCGCGATGGGGTCCCGAGCTCGCCAGGCATCACGACACCTGCACCCGGACATCATGCCGCGCGGCGAGATGCTGCCGGAGGCGCGTGTCCATCATGGTCTGCAGCCGGTGCGCGTCGACGCCGAGCTCGGCCGCCATCTCCGCGGCGACGCGGGCTGGCCATGCGAGGATGGCGTCGCGCTCCTCCTTGGCGAGGCGGTGCACCAGCAGCAGGGCGCGGGCCTTGTCGACCAGCTTGCCCTTACGCTCGTCGAGGCGCAGCCGGCGCTCCTGTGCCTTGAGCACCTCGTTCGCCGTCCGCGCATCGTGGAAGGTGTTCTGGGCAGCGCGGGGCAGCGGGTCGGCGGCGGGAGGGGTCGCAACGACAGGTGGCGGCGCGACCGGCCGCGGCGATGCTTGCGCGGGCTGCACCAGCGTCGCGGTCTTCCGGACCGGATCGCTGCTATCGGCCAGCCTCGCGCGGACCTTCTCCACGTCCCAGGCACCGTCGGCCTCGGGCGTGATGCGGCCGGCGCGCTGCGCCTTCTGGAGCGCCGTGTGGGAGATGCCCAGGCGGCGCGCTACCTCGCGCTGCGAGGCCACGCGGCCCGGCTGCGCGGTGGCGATCATGATGTGATCGAGACTCCCCGAAGATCGCAATCCGCGTCGCGCCGATGACGCTTGGCTCAGCCCCCGCCGCAGCGCGAATAGTCCGTCACGCGGAGCACCTCCACACCGCCCCGACCGGGTTCTGCCCGGCGGGGCTCGCGGTGGTAGCACCCGGCTCATCGGGTGCCGAACCGGAGACTCCGCCGATGAAGCTTTCCGACACGCAGCGCGCGATCCTCGCCGCCGCCGCCGAGCACCCCGAGCTCCTGGCCTACCCGCCCGAGCGCCTGCCTGCCGGGGCGCGGCAGAAGGTGGCGCAGGCGCTGCTGAAGCAGGACCTGGTGATCGGTGTGCATCGCCCCGCCTACGACGCGATCGCGAAGTGGACGGTCGACGGCGAGGAGATGCTGCTCAAGATCACCGACGACGGGCTGCGCGCCATCGGCATCGACCCGAACGAGGACGACGCGCGCGAGGAGGACGAGCAGAGCGCCGAGGCCATCGCGCGCCGCAACGCCGAGCGCCGCGCCGCGGCGGAGGCCGAGGTCGCCGCGAAGGGCGCGGACACGGCGCCCGCGGGCGGGGAAGACGCCGCGGAGGGGGACACCCCCGCGGAGGAGGCTGAGGCGACCCAGGCCGCGCCCGTGGCGCCCACGTCGCGCGGCAGCCTACGCGACGCCGCCGCGCGGGTCCTGGCCGCCTGGGACGACGAGGCCAACCGCGAGACGGACATCATCGGCGCCCTCGACAGCCCGATGGAGGCGCTGCGCGCGATGCTTGCTGGCAAGCCTGCTCGCACCGCCCGTGAGCCCGGCGCCCCGCGCAAGCCGCGCGAGGGCACGAAGCAGGAGACGGTGCTGGCGATGCTCCGCCGCGAGGAGGGCGCCACCATCGCGCAGATCTGCGAGGCGACGGGCTGGCAGCAGCACACGGTCCGCGGGTTCTTCGCCGGCCTGAAGAAGCGCCTGGGCATCGAAGTGAAGGTGCTGGACCGCATCCGCCAGGTCGGCCCGAACAAGGAGGGCGCGAAGGGCTCCTACTCGATCTACCGGATTGCCGACTGACACTCTCGGAACTGCAAGGAGGACCCGCTGCGCTGCGGCGGGTCCTGGTAGGCAATAGTCGTCTAGGCCGCACTGCCCTTAGCCCGCCTTGCGGCGCCGCGGCGCGATGGCGGTTCGACTGCGCTGGCTTCCACCGGCGCCGCGCTACGGGTCGTCGGCCGATCCTGTGCGGGCGTATGTGCCCGCAGTCCGCGACGGACGAGCGATGCCCAGCCCTCTTCCGGCGTGTCGGCGAAGTCGAACAGCTCCATGTCCTGCTCGGTGATCATGCCGTGCGCGACCAGGGCGCGGAAGTTCACCACCTCCTCCCAATAGCTGCGGCCGAACAGCACGATCGGCACGGGCGGCGCCTTGCGGGTCTGTACGAGCGTCAGCACCTCGAAGAGCTCGTCCAATGTGCCAAAGCCACCCGGGAAGACGGCGAGCGCATTGGCGCGCATGGCGAGGTGCATCTTTCGCATGGCGAAGTAGTGGAAGCGGAAGGTCAACGCCGGCGTGGACCAGGCATTCGGCTCCTGCTCGTGCGGGAGCGAGATGTTGAAGCCGATCGACGGCGCCCCGACATCCGCCGCGCCGCGGTTCGCAGCCTCCATGATGCCCGGGCCACCGCCGGTTGCGATGACGTTGTCGCGCGGGCCGCCGCTCTCGGCCAAAGACCCGCCGCGCAGGCTGACGATGCGCGCGAAGGCGTGCGCTCGCTCGTAATGCTCGGAGAAGGCGAGGCGCTGCTTCGCGATGCGCTTTGCGTCCTGCGACTTCGCCGCGCGCAGCGCAGCTTCTGCCTGCTGGCGCGAGGGAACCCTCGCGCTGCCGAACACAACGACGGTGGACCGCACGCCCCAGTCTCGCAGCGCAAGCTCGGCTTTCAAGTACTCCATCCCGAAGCGCGCAGCGCGCATCTCGTCCCGCAACAGGAATTCCTGGTCCGCCACGGGAAGCAGGTAGCTCCGGCTGCGCTTCTGCGCCTCCGCGTCAGGCATGGGCTCCACCTTCTTGTGTGGGGCTTGGTCCAATTTGGGCGGTGGGCACTACTGCGTCACCCGGCCGCCAGCAGGTCCGTGGTGTCTGCAAAAGGCGCTCGAGGTCGCACGGGCCTGCCATGGCCGAGCCTACACCAAGCATCGGCTCAGCTCGAAGGCCTGCAGCATCAGTTCCGATTGAGGCCCATATCCCGGCTGAGCAGCTTCATCTTCCAAAGGGCCTCCAACGCGATGATCTCCTCTGCTGTCGTGGCAGACCCGGCCACCTCCAGCACGCTCACCACGTAGTCGCTCGCGTCGCGAATGCGCAGGCCGACATTCCCGCCATGGCTGTTCGCGACATAGGCGCGCCATCGGCCGAGGAAGCCGTCCGCGCCATAGGCCGAACCGACATAGTGCTCGCGCGTGCGCGGGCAGGCGAGCAGATACACGCCGCGGCTCGCGGTCAGCACCGCCTTCCAGCTGGGCGGCATGGTCTCGATCTCGGACAGCGGCCGGATGAAGCGCGAGAAGCCCGGGAACTCCGGCTCCCGGAACTCCCGTGCCAACGCGACGATCTCCTTGTCCTGATTGTCCGCTCGCTGCACCCAGCTGCGCATGCCATCGCCCCAGCGGATGAACAGCCGGCCGATATAGGCCGACAGCTGGGTCATGAGCCGGCAGTCGTACCGATCGTAGGCGACTGGGTTCGCGGCGCTGCTGGCCAGTTCCCCAGTCAACGGATTGATCGCGTCCGGCTCCACCGGACCGATCCGGGCGACCTGGTAGAGCCCGACGAACAGTGTCTGGCCATCGGGCGGCACCACGAAGCTGGCCCAATAGGGCGTAGCGAAGGTGGCCTGCCGCCGCGCCGAGGCGTCCTGCATCGACTGGTAGCGCTCGAAGGCTGCGGGGTCGTCCCGCCAGAGGCTGTAGGGGGTGCGCAGCCGCGTCTCGACCTTCTGGTGTCTGAGCAGGCGGACACCCGCCGGCGAGATGCCTTCTGCGGCGAGCAGCATGTTGAAGCGGAGCGTCATGCCGCCATCGTATCAGGATGCCGGCGCCTGGCGATATCGTCGAAGACCTGATCCGCGCCGGCGAGCACCGCGGCCCGCCCGGTGAAGGCCTGCCAGCGCTGCACCGCGACATCGACATAGCGTGGGTCGATGTCCATCGCGTAGCACAGGCGTCCTGTCGTCTCCGCCGCGATGATCGTGCTGCCGCTGCCGCAGAAGGGCTCGTAAACTGCATCGCCCGGCGCGCTGTTGTTCAGCATCGGCCGGCGCATGCACTCCACCGGCTTTTGCGTGCCGTGCACCGTCGCCGCGTCCTCGTCGCCGCCTGTGCTGATCGGCCAGAGCGTCGTCTGGTCCCGCGCGCCCTGCCAATGGCCGGTTGCTCCCTTGCGAACGGCGTAGAGACAGGGCTCGTGCTGCCAATGATAATCGCCGCGCCCCAGCACAAAGCGCGACTTCGCCCAGACGATCTGGCTGCGGACCGCGAAACCCGCCGCCTCCAGGCTCTCGATCACGGTGCGCGCGTGCACACCGGCGTGCCAGACATAGGCCACGTCGCCGGGAAACAGCGCCCAGGCTTCGCGCCAATCGGCGCGATCGTCGTTCGCCACTTTGCCGGTGCGCATCGTGGCCGAGACACCCGCCTCGTTGCGCCACTCCGGATCGTAGTTCACCCCATAAGGTGGGTCTGTCGTCATCAGGTGCGGCCGCGCGCCGTCTAGCAGCCGGGCGACGTCGCTGGCGCTGGTGGCGTCGCCGCAGAGCAGCCGATGCGGCCCCAGGATCCAGAGATCGCCGGGCCGGGTGACTGGGGCCGCCGGCGGCTCCGGCGCCGGGGCGTCGGGATCGCCGCTGCGCTCCTCGGGATCATCTGCCTCTGCGTCGTCCAGCAGGCGATCGAGCGTCGCGCCGTCGAAGCCGACCAGCCCGAGGTCGAACTCGTCCGTCCGCAGCGCGCGGAGCTCGGCGGCCAGCAGACCCTCATCCCAGGTGGAGTTCAGCGCCAGCTGGTTGTCCGCCAGCCGGAAGGCCCGCGCCTGCGCCTCGGTCAGGTGCCCGAGCCGGATGGCGGGCACCTCCTCAAGGCCGAGCGCCTTCGCGGCGAGCACGCGGCCATGGCCAGCAATCAGCACGCCCGCGTCATCCACCAGCACCGGCACATTGAAGCCGAACTCGCCGATCGAGGCGGCGAGCTGCGCCACCTGCTCGGTGGGGTGCAGCCGGGCGTTCGCCGCATAGGGTGCAAGCGATGCCACCGGCATCATCTCAACGCGAAGGTCAGGCAGCATCGGCCATGGCCTCCAAAGGCTGGTGGCTTGCATCCTGACCCTGCCATCATTGGCACCGCAGGATAATTGGGACTCGGCGATTGCCAGCGCGCTAGGCTGCCCGGTGCTGACCGGACGCCGCGTTCCGGGGCGCACGGCGGCAAGGGAGAACCAAGCCATGCCGACTTTCATCATCCAGGGCCGGTACTCGCACGAAGCCGTGCGAGGCATGGTCGCCAAGCCGGAGGACCGGGCGGGCGCCGTGGCGAAGTTGATGGAGAGCGTGGGCGGGCGGCTGCTGGCCTACTACGTCACCTTCGGCGACAGCGATTTCCATGTCACGGTCGAAGCGCCGGATGAGCGCGCCATGCTATCTGCCCTCGCCGCAGTCGGCAGCGGGACGGGAGTGAGCGCTCTATCGACGACCCTCGCCGTGTCGAGCACCGAAGCGGCTGACGCCTTCGCGAGGACGAAGACCATTGCAGCGGGATTCAAGTCCGCAGGGACTGCATAGCTGATGGGCGCGCGGCCGCAGCACATTTCGCAACGCCGCGCGCCACCCGTTCAGTGCTTCATGGTCGTAGTGCGACGCGGAGATCAGGCAGCATCGGCCATGGCCTCCGCGCGCATCGCCGCGACGGCGTCATAGTCGCGGCCATCATCAGCCAGCGTGACGGCCAGGTCGGGATGAAGCATGCGCCAGCGGGCGATCGCCAGGTCGACATAGGCCGGCGCGAGTTCGATGGCACGGACGCGGCGCCTGATGCGCTGCCCCGCAAGGATCGTCGTGCCGGAGCCGCCGAAGGGCTCGAACACGACGTCGCCGTCGTCCGTGTAGGCGCGCATCAGGAACTCTGGCAGCGCCACCGGGAACACCGCTGGGTGCTCGGTCTCGATGCCGCGCGCCTTGTGGCGGGTGATGCGCAGCACGTTGTCGGGAATGCGTGCCTCCTGCACGCCCCGGCCGGCATGCTGCCATTCGCCGACGGTCCCATCCTTCGCGCGAAGGCCGCCCTTCTCGGAATTCACATGCCCGGCCCAGCGGCAGGGAATGATCTTGTTGGGGCGCCGCGCCTCGCGGTTGAAGTGGAATAGAAGCTCGAAGGACGGAGCGAGGCGGCCATTCCAATCACCGGGCAGGCCAGGACCTTGCTCCCAGACATAAAGCCCGAAGCGGCGCCAGTCCTGCGTACGCATCCATTCAAGCCAGGAATTCCAGTACGGCTGCCACTCGCCCTCGCGGTGGATCAGGCCGAGGTTCACCAGCACTTGCGCGTCGCGCCGCAACGCGCCGTCGAGATGCTGGAACACGCCCTGCATCAAGGCGTCCCAATCGGAGACGCCGCCGGTGGTGTAGTCGCGCTGGTTGCCGTAGGGCGGGGAGGTGAACAGCAGCGCAGCGCGATCGGCGGCCATGACGCGCGCGACGGTCGAGCGATTGGTGCTGTCGCCGCAGGCCAGCCGATGCTCACCCAGCAGCCAGATGTCGCCCACGCGCGCGACGGCCTGGCGCGGCGGCTCGGGCTCCGCATCCGCGGGATCCTCGACCGGCTCAGCGCCCTCCGCGCCCGCCTGGTTGCCGGCAACCGGATCGGCGCCGCCGGCAACTGCCGGGCTGGCAACGGCGCCGTTGCCAGGCGTGGTTGCCGGCTCGTCCAGCCCCGCAAGCAGCCGCTCGATCTCCGCGCCATCGAGGCCGCTCAGCGCCAAGTCGACGCCGCCCATCTCCTGCAGCTTCGCAACCTCGGCTGCGAGCAGCGCCTCGTCCCAGCCGGCGTTCAACGCGATGCGGTTGTCGGCTAGGCGATACGCCGCCTTCTGCGGCGCCGTGAGACCGGCGCGGACGATCGTCGGCACGGTGTCGAGGCCAAGGGACTTCGCGGCCAGCAGCCGACCGTGGCCGGCGATGATCTCGCCGCGCTCATCCACGAGCACCGGCGCGACGAAGCCGAACTCCAGGATGCTGGCCGCGATCTGCGCCACCTGCTCGTCGGAATGCGTGCGCGCATTGCCGGCATAGGGCAGCAGTGCGGCGACCGCGCGCGCCTCCACGGCGCTCGCAGCCCAGGGGACCTGAGGCATCTGCACCTGCATGATCGTGGAAGAGAAGGGCCGTCTAGGCTGGCAACCAGGCCGTTGCCGGCAACTTCAATAAACTGCCTGGCGCTAGGAAAGTCCCGCGCGCTTGCTCCCCGCATACACCTCCGGCGGGAAGGACCCTGCGGCTCGCGAGCCACGCTTCCGATTGTCTGGCCTAGTGGCTCGTTCGCCACCGCCGCGTCGCATCACCGCGACGTAGGATGGTCATAGCCCCGCTGATTCGCGGGCCGCTACAGGGTGAATTGTAACATCGCATTGGGCTCCGCAGACCCGAGCGCAGCGTATCGACGCAGCGCTCAGGCCCGCACCTCGTCAGCCCTTCGCGGCCTTGCGCTTCGCCTTCTTCAAGCCAGCGAAGGCAGCATCCTTCAGCGCCGGGCTCGCCTTGAAGCGCACCGCCGCGCCGGCCTTCACCGCGACCTTCTCGCCCGTCTTCGGGTTCAGCGCGGTGCGCTTCGCCTTCTCGCGCACAATGAAGGCGCCGAAGTCGGGGATCGTGAAGCGGCCCGTCTCGACGATCTGTCCCTTGATCGCGGCGATGATGTCCGCGGCCAGCCGATTCGCGGCGGCCGCCGGCATGTCGGCCGACTGCACGATGACGTCGGTGAGAAACTTCTTCGACATAGACAGGCTCCTTGCAGAGCCCGCCCATTAGCCGAGCCGCAGCACCTTGTCAGGACTGTCGCGCTGCGCGCCAGCCGCCGTCACCCGGAGGCCGCGGCCATCGCACGCTGGGCTGCATCGCGTGTCGCGACGAGCGCATCGAGCGCGGCCTTCGCATGCTTCACCGCGGCCGGCTCGCTGCGATCGACATCGGCGAGGCCTTCCTCCGCGTCCTCCACCGCCGCGGCGAGCTGACCGAACAGCTCGTCGAGCCACTCCGCGATCTCCTCCGGATCGTGGTCCGGCGCGCGTCGCCATTCACTGGCGATGACCTCGACCTCGCGCGCCATGCGCTGGCCTGTCGCGCCCTTCGCGGCGATCGTCATCAGGCGGATGATGGCCGCGTCGACGGGCCGCATCCGTTGGCGTGCAGCGGGCATGTCTCCCTCTCCCTGCGGATGGCGGGGGGATAGCATGTTCTTGTCGTGTTCTCAATGCCCGGCCTATCCTCGGCCATGCCCGAAGGCCCGCCGCCACGCCCACCGCCTGCCTGGCTGAGCCCTGCGGCGCTGGCGGCAGCACGAGAGGCCCGCCATGTGCCTGGCGCCTTCCCGCGGCCTGGGGAGGCGAACAGCAAGGCGGTGCGCGAGGCCATCCTGGCGCACCACCCCGCGCTGCCGCTCACCATGATCGCCGAGGCGGTGCAGTCCGTGCTCGGCAGCGAATGATGGCCTTCACGATGCGAAACGGGCCACAATGACTCGCATGAAGGGTGCTCCTCATCCCGCCGAGATCTGAACGAGGGTTGTGATGCACACGGCCGCCCTGCGCCCTGCCGTCAAGGCCGATAGCGAGGCCATCGCCAAGCTGTTCTTGATCTCCTCCGATGGCTTGGCGGCCTACATCTGGAGCCGTCTCGCCGACTCTGGCGAAGACCTCGCTACCGTCGGTGCACGACGCTACGCCCGCGAAGGCGTCGCGTTCTCCTACCAGAACTGCGTGATCGCGGAATGCGAAGGGGACGTCGCCGGCATGCTTCATGCGTTCCCGATGGAGGAGGATCCCGATGCAGCGCCGGAGGCGGACCCCGTCCTCCGCCCCTACAGCGAACTCGAGGACTACGGCAGCCTCTACGTCTCGGGCGTCGCGCTCTTCCCGAACTATCGCGGGCGGGGCATCGGAACGCTGTTGATGGGCGCGGCGGCCGAACGTGCGAGCGGGCTTGGCCTCCCGCGTGTGAGCCTGATCTGCTTCGAGCAGAACACCGCGGCGATGCGTCTCTACCGTAGCCTCGGCTACGAGGAGATCGACAGACGTCCCATCGTCCCGCACCCGACGCTGCACTACGCGAATGGCGACGCGGTTCTGCTGGCACGGCGCTTGGGGCCATAGCTGCGGCCATTCGCGGTCCGGCGGGGTACACGCATGGCGCCGCAAGCGGGCCACGCGTTGCCTCACGCCGCCCGCTGCCGCGGCACAAGCCCGAAGTGCATCGCCAGCGTGCCGAGCGCGCCGACCAGGATGCCCTGCGCCACCGGGCCGTGCACCGGACGTCCTGCCCAGCCCTGGCGCATTGCCCATTCGCGGACGGAGAATTCCAGCCCGACGACGAACCACACGCAGGAGCCCGCCGGACTGTCGTGGCCGCCGAGCGCGTCGATGGCGTTCGCCACGCGGCGGCGGGCCTCGATCTGCCGGTTCGGCAGGTCGTCATTCGTCGCGCCCGCAAGGCGGATGAGCTGCGAGGTTGCGATGCCGTCGAGCGCGGCGCTGCGGAACAGCGTGCGGAAGATGCTGCCCGCCTCATGCATCTGCGGCGTGATGGTGCCGTTGGCGAGCATGTGCCCGAGCGTGTCCACCGCGCGGCGGTGCTCGACGGGGCTTCCGGTCTCCGGATCGGCGTCGCGGATCGGCGCGGAGAAGTCGCCGTGCTGCAGCCGCCACTTCGAGGGCTTTGACAGGTCCTCGCGCTCGACCTTACGACGTGTGGTGCTCCGCTTACCGGCCATCGCCTGTCCCTCCGCTGCGCCGTCCCCAGCGGCGATTGGCCTCGTTGGTGATCGCCTGGCGCAGCCAGGGATCGGTGATGTCCTCCACGGCCAGGGCGGCGACGCCGTGGCGGTGCCAGGCGGCAGCGCGCATGGCGTGGAGCTCATTGTCGTTGCTGGCCGTCCTGGTGCCGCGGTCGAGGCAGGAGCGCGGCATGCGGGGCGCACCGGGCAGAGTCATCGTGCAGCGCTCCGGGAGATCGGCGTGTAGGCGTGGGTGTCGCCGTGGTTGTGGCCGAAGGGGATGTCGTCGCCGCGCGACCAGTCGAACTCGGCGCCGCGCGGGGTAAGCCGGAGCGCTTCGACCTTCGCGCCGGGGAATTCGGCGCGCACCGCGTCCACCCAGTTGCGGCCATCCCAGGCGCAGATGACGCGGCCGATCTCGTCCAGCGACCACACTTCGCGGGCGCGGCCATCGCCCTGCTGCCGCTCGGCCTGTGCCACGGCGTGCTGCTCGGCGGGGCCGCGGACGATGGCGAGCGCGGTGCCGTCCGGCATCCGCGTCTCCCACACCTCCGGCGCCATCGGCGTGTGGCCTGCCGCCGTGGCGGCCTGGTCGAGCGCGGTCCAGGCGCGCCGCATCGCCTCGGAGTGTGCCCGCACGGCCTCCAGGTCCTGCGCGGCGTAGGCGGCCTGCCACTTGCGCCACTGCCGGTCGAAGCGATCGCGCAGCGCGTCCTCGACCAGGAGACGCAGCCGCCCCACGCCCCATTTCCGCTCCAGGCTGTCGGTCAGCAGGTCGACGGACTGCACCAGGCCCTGGATGGCCATGGCGATGCCCTCTCGCGCGCCACCATCTCGAGTAGTCATGCAGCCCTCCCGAGGTAGTATTCAGGGGCGGCCGGTGCGCCGACCTGGTCGCAGGCAAAGCCCAACTGGCGCCTCCGGCATGCGCCGGTCTGCTCCGGTCTTGCGCCGGAGCGACCGGTGCGCCGGTGCGCCGGTTGACTTAAGACGCCGGAACCGGCGCACGCGCCGGTTTGCGCCGGTTCTGCGCCGGTTGGACGCTGGCAGGCGTCAGTCATGCCAGCCTGCCCGGCTGCCGAACTCGCGCTGCATCTCCGAGTGTTTCTCCGGATCAACACGGTATCCCCGTCGCTCCTTTCGGTTCTTGTTGTTGAAGGTGACCTGCATGAGCAGCCCGCTCTTCTCCCAGCCCTGCAGGATGGTTGTGGCTTGTTGTTCCGAGCGGTCGCCGACACGCATCAGCAACTTGCCTGCCCAGCGCTCTCCGGCCTGCTTGCGGGTGCACCAGAGGTCATCCTCCGGGGCGGCATCGATCTCGCGCAGCACGTCGAGCAGCGCCGTCCCCGACAGCCCCTCCCAGGCGGTGGGCGGCTCCCAGCGCACGACCGCCTGCACGCGATCGCCGTTCGGCAGGTCGACGGAGCGCAGCCGCAGCCAGACCGCGCGATCGGGCGGCGGCGCGAGGTTGAGCTTCGCGTTGTCGGCCCTGACGTGAAGCCGGCGCTCCTCCGGCAGCACCTTGAAGCCATCGGCCTCGCGCTCGGACATCATTGAGAGGGTCACCGCCGCGCGCGCCGCATCGACGAGCGCGGAGGCGCCGCGGAAGGCGTCGGCGTCGCCGGCGATGCCGCCCTTGCGGAAGTGGTGCACCAGCAGCACGGCGCAGCCGGCGGCGTCCGCGACGCGCGACCACAGCGCGGCGGCGAAGTCGATCTGTTCGTTGCGGTTCTCCTCGAGGCGGTGCGATTTCACGAAGGGGTCGACCACCAGCAGCGTGACCTGGCGACGGCGCAGCTCGTCAATCAGTGCCTCGGCTAGCGGCGTGGCGACGATGGTGCTGTCCGGCAGCCGCGCAGCGACGATCAGCGGCTGGTCGCGCCCGCTGTCGAGGAACAGCCGGCCGGCGAGGTCGGTGGCGGGGACGCGATGCGCGATCAGCGCGGCCTGGACGCGGCGCAGCAGCTCGTCGCGCGGGTCCTCCAGGTTATAGATCCAGGCGCGCCCCGGACTGTGCACCGGCTCCTCGACCAGCGGTCGGCCGAGCGCGATGGAGAGCGCGACGGCGATGGCGTAGGCGGTCTTGCCGGTGCCGCCCGGTGCGCCGAGGACCGAGACAAAGCGCCGGATCAGGAAGTGGCCGTAGACCCATTCGCGGGGCCGCAGCGCGGCGAGGTCGGACGGGTCGAAGGGGGTGGCGACCAGGCTGGCCGTGGGCGCGTTCTGCGCGCCACTGGGCGGAGAGGATAGGGCGTGGGGCACGTCGCCCTCCCACTCGCCAGAGGCGCCCTGCGCGCCCGCCTGTGTCGCGGCACCGGGCATGAGGGTGGCCAGGAGGGACGGCTTGACCCAGAGCGGGTTGGCCTCGCGGGCGAGGCGATGCAGCGACGCGTAGCCGATGCGGTCGGGCGGGGAACGGAACCAGTGCTGCCAGCGCTCCTGGCAGGCGGCGTCGCTGTGCTTTGACGACTTCGCCGACCACGCGGTCCAGGCGGCGAGCCCCGCGGCGCTGCCGGCCGAGGCGCGCCAGACCGCCATGCCGATGTTCGACCATGTGTCCCAGGGCAGGTTGGGGTTCGGGATCTGCCGCAGCGCGGAGGCGATGTCCTCCGGCGCGCCCAGCGGATCGGGGTTCGAGCGCGGTGGCGAAACGTCCGGCGTGGTGGGAGACGCGGGTTGCGCCAGCAGCAGGAGATCGGCAGCGATGTCGCAGATCGGCCGCAGCGCATCCGGCGCCTCGCGCAGCAGGCGGCCGGAGACGGTGACGTAGCGTGGGCAGCGGTGGAAGATCTCGACGCTGCCGCCCTCGGACATGGCGATGCGGCGATGCACCGGGGCGCGGAGGCTCTCGTTGGTGCCGATGATGCGGAGCCCCCGCCCGGAGGGCGTGACCTCGGCGTAGCTGTCGGCCTCCTCGACCAGGCGCAGCGCCCAGTCCGCCAGGGTGCCGGTGACGGGATCGCGGCAATTGTCGAGGTCGAGAAAGATGTGCGCGGCATCGTCGCGGAGCACGTAGCCGGCGCCGTCGGCCTCGGCCGCGGCGACCGCGCCCATGGCGGCGCCGAAGCTGTCCCAGGAGGCGGGGTCCTGGGTGGAGGCATGGCGCCAGGGATCGCTGGCGCGGAACAGCGGCTTGTCGGGCTTGCGGCCTGGGACGGGATCGGTCCAGCGCCAGACCACCCAATGTGGCAGGGCGGCGAGCCCGCGCAGCGCCGCCGGCAGCGGGCAGATCAGCCCGTCGCCGTCGCGCGGCGGGAGGCTCGCCGTGCCGTCCATCTCAGAACTCCGTGTCGTGGGTGGCGAGCGCGGGTGCGGCGGCCGGCGCCGGGGGCGGGGGAGGGGCGGCAGCGACCGGCGGCGGGACATGCCGCGGCGGGGCGGTGGGGGCCGAGATCGGCGCCGCGGCCATTGCCGCCGCCGCTGCCGTGGCGGGCACCGCTCCGATCAACAGGTCGGCCGGCCGCGGCACCCACTTCTCGATCCGGAACACCGGGGCGTAGTTCGTGCTGCTGCCCTGCGGCGTCTTGGTCGTGACCGGCGTGGTGCCGGTGAAGGACACCACCGGCACCAGCCCCTGGCCGCGCTCCGCCGCCGCCTCATGGGCGCTGTGCAGCGCGTCCATCGCGGCGATCACCACCTTGGCCGAGGAGGCGAATTCGCGCAGCCCGCCCAGCAGCTTCGGCGCGTAGACCCGGACCCGGAAGCCCTGCTTGTGATCCTTGCTCGGCACCAGCGGCAGCGCCGTGCCGAAAGGGACCATGCGCAGATCGGGCGCCCCGCCGGCATAGGACACCCAGCCGATCTCGATCTGCGCCAGGTCCATGACGAACTGCGGCGGCGGGGTGGTGATGTCCACCATGGTGGTCTCCCACCGCCCGTCCGGCGCCTGCACGCGATCGGCCCGGAACATCCGCCCGGCGCGGGCGTCGTAGCGGATGTGGGGGATGAAGTCGGCACCGCTGGTGCTGGTGTTCAGGCCGAGGGCCATGCGCCTCTCTCCTCGATGTGGTGGGTGGAGCGCGCCAGACGCGGCGGGCGCGCGGCGCCGTGGGCGTCAGGCGGCGAGCGCCCAGACGAGCAGCAGGAGCGCCCAGACCCCGGCCCAGTGCAGGGCGGCGCCGAGCAGATCGAGCGGGATGGGCGGCAGCCGGATGCGGCGGCGGGTCGGCTCAGAAGCCATAGACCTCCCTCCCGAGCGCGCGCGCCTCCGGCGACGACCACCAGAAGCTTTCGAAGTCGGGGCAGAGCAGGCCAGCGAGCTCCTGCGGATCGCGCGACAGGCGCAGGAAGCGCTCGAGCCGCAGCGCGACCTGGCGCAGCGTCAGCAGCGGCGTGCGCGGATCCTCCAGCGCATAGACCGCGACCTTCCTGGGGGTGGCGTAGCAGAAACGCATCTGCCGGTTGCTGCCGGCGACATAGACCGCGCCCTGCCGCGCATGGGCGGGGCTGATCTCGGAGGCAAGGCGAAGCTGCGTCTTGAGGTCGAGGACGATGCCATGCGCGTCCCAGACGAAGTCCTGGTAGCCGATGACCGGCACGGGGATGTCGGGCAGGGTCACCTCGACGCGGTGCTGCCGCTGTCCCTCGGGCGGCGGCGTCGGCGGGCCGTAGTGGCGGAGTTCGGCGAGCGCCGTCTCGACCGGGCCGGGGATCGCCTCGCGCTCCTTGGCGCGGTTGGGGTCGGCCGAGAGGGCGGCGAGGCGGTCGAACTCGGCGAGTGCCGCCGCCTGGCAGTCGGCGACGGGCAGGTCCGGGTCGAACAGGCCGAGGCTGACGCCGTGCTCGGCCGCGGTGCCGCGATGGGCGGCGCAGCCGACCGGGGCACGCCGGCGCAGCAGCTTCTCGACCACCCAGAGCGCCGGCTCGGCGGCGTAGAGGTTGAGGCTGGTGGCGGAGAGATGATCCAGCCCGTGCAGCGCAAAGCCGTTCATGCCACGCGCTCCGCCATGGCGTCGAAGGGTCGGCCCTGCTCGGCCAGGGTGCGGCGGCGCAGGCGGTCGGCCTCGGCGTCCGGATCGGGCTGGATGCGGCCCTTGTCGTTGGCCGGCGCGACGAGGCTGAGCAGCTCGAGCCAGACATGCAGCGGCAGCACGACGAGGGGCGCGGCGCGGTCCTGCCAGAGGAACAGCGCGTCATGGCCGGCGAGCCAGCCGGCCAGCATCCGAAAGCCGCTGCCATTGCCGCGGGCCTTGACCTCAGCGGTGTAGGGCGGTGCGCTGCGTCCACGGGCGTAGATGTCGATGTCGCCGCCATTGCCCTGGTATCGGACGGCGCCCGACAGCGGCACACGCTCGGCATGGATGCCGCATTTCGTGTGGATCTCGACGATGGCGCGCTCGCGGCGCAGCCCCTTGTCGCGCGAGGCCTTGCCCATCACGCAGCCTCCCGCAGCGCCGGCATGGACGCCGCGAGACGGCGCGCCGACTGAGGCTTGGGGAAGCTGGCATGCCGCTGATGCGGACGCTGCCGGATCACCAGCAGATAGAGGAAGCAGTTCGCCGCCTCACGAAGCTGCAGCAGGTGGCCCCAGCCCGCATTGGCCAGCCGCCAGGCATAGTCCGCGAGGCAATCCAGGTCGCGCCGCTGATGCTCCAGCAGGTCTGTCACGAGACGATCGCGATCGCGCGCCAGCTCGCCACGATGATAGGCGATCACCTCGCCGGGATAGGCTTCCATGACGCGCTCGCAGAGCGCGTTGGCGTCGCAGGGGATGACGATGTTCGTGACCTGATGACGATCGGCAGGGATGGCATTCCCGAGCGGTCGGATGGAGCTCACTGGTGCAGCGCCCTTCTGTCTGGTTGCGTCTGCTCCTTATCTACCGATCGACCTCCCGGATTTTCCCACGCGCCCGAGGCAGCGCGACGACCCCCGATGCGCGCAACCAGAAGCGCAGCTCCGCCACGTCGCGATAGAAGGCCGAGGTCGACCGACCGCTCCGCCTCTGCGCCGCCGCGATGTCGCCCTCGGTCTGCAGCAGGATGATGAGCGTCTCGCGCTGCTCGCTGGGCAGGTCGCCGATCAATCTCCGCAGGTCGACGCGAAGGTTGACGGCCTCCGCCATGTCGATCGCCGGCGGCTGCGTGACCGATCGCGCATCGGCCAGCGCATCGATAGAGTCGACTTCCAGCGTTACCGCGATCTGTGCCCGGCTGCGCGCTGCTGCCTGGCAGCGATCGGCGACCACATGGCGGGCCAGGAGCCCGACGAAGGTCGCCCAGCCGGCATGCGCGGGATCGAAGTGTCGCGCGCGTTCGACGATGGCGAGCAGGATGTCCTGCTGCAGATCATCGCGATCGGCGGGCTGAAGCCGGGCCCGGCAGGCCTGGCGGGAGGCGATGTGGTGGGCGGTGGCGAGGGCGATGGTCGTATGATCATTGTCCCATTGGGGGACCTCATGGCCCTGAACGTCGTGAACCAAACACATGATGGTGAACCCCTCCCCGTTCCCGTGGCCGAGGACCGGAACGGACCACCAGAACCGGGGGTGCGGACAGGGCGGAAAGGTGCCGAATGGTGCCGAATGGGGTGTGGGGGCCCGGTGAAAGCAGGGAATTCAGACGAATAGGCGGGCCGGCCCCGCGACCCCGCGGAGGCCTGCCTTGCTCGGCACCATTCGGCACCCCGGCCCGCCGAAAGGGCTGGACAGGGCGGGACGAGAAAGAACATAAAGCGAACTACGCACACGCCGACCGCCACGGACCATAGGAACACCGTCCATGCCGCTCGCCGTCCATTACCCCTCGGGCTCCCCGCCCGGTGGCCGACGGAGCTTGTCCACCGCCGAGATCCGCGCGGTGGCCGCGCAGGCCCGCCGCCAGCTGCTGGCCGATCCGGCCGAGCTTGGTGTGCAACTCCCGACCCTCGTCGCCGCCGCCGCGGTGATCAGCGTGAACGCCCGGAACTTCTCCGTGCAGTGGGATCTCACGCGGCCGCTGCGGGACGACGCGGGTCGGGCGGTTCTCGGGATCTGCGATGTCGATCCGGCCGAGCCGGGCTGGGCCTATGTCTCGATCGACGGACCCACGATGTTGTCCCGCCCCGACCTCGCGCTCAGCACCGCGGCGCATGAGCTGGGCCATCTGCTGCTCGACGTGCCGGATGAGATCGGCGCCGGCTCGCGCCGCTATCGCGCTGTCGCGCGCTCCGCATCGGCACTCGAAGGCAGAAGCCGAGGTGCGGAGGGGCGCGCCAACGAATTCATGGGCGCGCTGCTGGTGCCGCCGCTCCCCTTGCACACGCGCCTGCTGGCGCTGGCGCGCGGCGAGGGGCTGCGCCTTGCGCGGGCGCCGCATGAGGGCAGGCCAGCGAGCCCTGTGCTCGCATCCGGCAATCCTGCCGACACGGTGGCCGGCGTGTTTGCCGCGCTGGCGATCGAGTTCGGCGTCACGGAGCGGTTCATCGCCGTACGCGCGGCGCGCTACGGCCTTGTGCAGGGAGGCCTATGATGGCGTTCGGGGAGGTGATCCGCGCCCGCCGCACCGAGATGGGCATCGGGCTGAACGACATGGCGGAGCGGCTGGGGATCTCGGCCGCCTATTGGTCGCGGATCGAGCGTGACCTCGATAGCCCGCCGCGAGACGAGCTGATCGAGAAGGCGGCGGCCATCCTGGCGCTGCGGCTCGACGATCTCTTTGTGGAGGCACGACGGCTGCCGCCGGACATGCAGCGCGACCTCGGTCGTGTCGTGTTCGCTTATCGCCGCATGCGCTCCGTGCATCGCCGATGAAGGAGGACGTCATGCTGCACAGGCCGATGCGGAAGCTGTTCTATGATCTGTCTGACGCGGGGCGAAGGCTCGACCTCAGCCTGGTCGACATTGGTGCACTCGTCGTGGAGCGCCAGCTGCGTGTCTGCACGCCGGCAGCCGGCCTGCTGGTGGAATTTGGCCTCTGGGAGAATGAGGGCAGCGTGGACCAGTACGCGGTCGCCGAGGAGGTGCGCGTGGTCAGCGGCCTGGTTGACCTTCGTCCCCAGGATGCGCTCGCGATCATCCGGTCTGGAAGCGCACCGATCGAGTTTCTCGACGCGCCGTCCGGCTCGTATCGGCGGATCATCCGGACCGAAGGTGATCCGCCCGGGCTTGCTGTGCGTCGTGACGAGCTCGGTGTCCGGCACGAGGTGCTGCAGAAGCTTGCTGAGAAGTTCGGCATCGATCTGGGGGGCGCCATGGCGCTGCCGCGCCTCGGCGCGCTGCGCACGCATGATTGGGACGCCTGCATGCTGGAGGTGTTTCGGCTGTTCTACTTCGAGGGCGTGCCGGAATCGAAGGCGGCGCTGATCCGCCATGTGCAGGCCTGGTTCGCGAGCCAGGGGCAGAAGGTGCCGGACGAGAGCACGCTCCAGAAGAAGCTGAAGGACATCTGGGCGATGTTCGCGCCGGAGGCCCGAAAGAGGAAGGCGTAACGGGTCGTCGCCAGGGGCGTGGGAAAGATCGAGGAGACGATCGGTAGATAAGGGGCAGGACAATGCGTGTTGGAGCACGATGGCCCTGCCGACCCCGACGAACCAGCATCTGCCGCCCCACCTCCGCGAGGTCTGCGACCTGCTCGCCCGAGGCCTGCTGCGGCTGCGCAGCCGCGCTGCGGAGGATCTCGCGCGCGACGCCGAACAGGCCCGGGGGTCCGGAGACGTTCGCCTACACTCCACCGCCCGCCAGCGCCTGCATGCGACCCCCAGGAGAGAGGGAGTCGCATGACCCGAGGAACCACGAGCCAACGCCGGCAGCGGGAGGCAGCGCCGGCGGCGCCCACCGTCCCGAAGATCCCGCCCGCGCAGGTGCTGTCGCGGCTGGCCGCGCTGCAGACCGCGACGGCCGCGGAGTTGAAGGAGCAGTGGCGGGCGCTGTTCGGCAAGGAGCCGCCGCCGTTCAACCGGGCCTATCTGGTCAGCAGGTTGAGCTACAGGGTCCAGGAACTGGCCTATGGCGGGCTGAAGCCGGAGACGCGGGCACGGCTCGAGGCGCTGGGTGAGCAGCTCGACGGCGGCAACGTGGTGCTGCGCCGGGTCCGCGCCGACAGCCGGCCGCTGCCGGGGGCGCGGCTCATCCGCGAGTACGACGGCGTGCAGCACGTGGTCACGGTGCGCGCGGACGATTTCGAGTACGAGGGCCGGCCCTACCGTTCGCTCTCCGCCATCGCTCGGCACATTACCGGCACGCGCTGGAATGGCTGGGTGTTCTTCGGGCTCCGCCAGCCGGGAGGCTCGGCATGAGGACGCGTGCCGCCTCCGACACGGCGATGCCAGCCACCACGAAGAAGCTCCGCTGCGCCGTCTACACGCGGAAGTCTACCGACGAGGGGCTCGACAAAGAGTTCAACACGCTCGACGCGCAGCGGGAGGCCTGCGAGGCTTATATCGCCAGCCAGCGCGCCGAGGGCTGGATACTGGTTCGCGATCGCTATGACGACGGAGGGTTCTCGGGCGGCACGCTGGAGCGGCCTGGATTGAAGCGGCTGCTGACCGACATCGAGCAGGGCCTCGTCGATGTCATCGTTGTCTATAAGATCGACAGGCTCAGCCGCTCGCTGATGGACTTCGCGAAGCTGGTCGAGGCCTTCGAGGCGCATCGGGTCACGTTCGTTTCCGTCACGCAGAGCTTCAACACGACGACCAGCATGGGGCGGCTGACGCTGAACATCCTGCTGAGCTTCGCGCAGTTCGAGCGTGAGGTGATCGGCGAGCGCATCCGGGACAAGGTGGCGGCGTCGAAGGCGCGCGGCATGTGGATGGGGGGCAAGGTGCCGCTCGGCTACGACGTAGCCAACCGCAAGCTGGTGGTGAACGAGCCGGAGGCCGCCCGCGTACGCCGCGTGTTCGAGTTGTTCATCGAGACCGGCTCGGGCGTGGAGACCGTGCATCGCCTGCAAGCGGAGGGCGTCACGGCAAAGTCGGGTCGGTCGCTCGACAAGGGCGACGTCTACAAGATCCTGCATCTGCGAACCTATGTTGGCGAGGTCGAGCACAAGGGGAACGTGTATCGTGGCGAGCACGCGGCGATCGTGCCGCGCGATCTCTGGGACCGCGCGCACGAAGTGCTGCAGGTCAGCCCGCGCACCCGCGCCGCGCAGAACCGCCAGCACGCGCCCGCGCTGCTGAAGGGGCTGATCTACGGCGTCGATGGCCGCGCGTTGTCGCCGACGCACTCCGTGAAGAAGGGGCGGCATTACCGGTACTACGTGGCCCAGCGCGTACTGAAGGGCGACACGCAGGCCGGCGACGGCATCGTGCGGCGCGTCTCGGCGGCGGAGATCGAGGGGGCGGTGATGAGCCAGGTGCGCGCGCTGCTCCGGCAGCCGGAGATCGTGGTCGGGACGTGGCTCGCGGCGCGGAAAGAGGCGCCGGAGCTCACCGAGGGCGAGGTGCGCGACGCGCTGCATCGGCTCGACCCGCTGTGGGACGAGTTGTTCCCCACCGAGCAGGCGCGGATCGTGCACGCGCTGGTCGAGCGGGTCATCATCGGGCCAGACGGCGCCGACATCCGCATGCGGGTCGAGGGACTGGCCGGGCTGGTTCGCGACCTCGGCGCGATGGCGCCCGCGGCACGGGGGGCGGCATGACCACCGCCACCAGCATCACGGTGCGGGTGCCGCTGACCATTCGACACCGGCCCGGCAGGAAGACCGTCGTAACGCCGATGACCGATGGCGTGACGCCGGTCGCGACGCGGGCCGATCCGGCGCTGGTGAAGGCTCTGGCGCGGGCGTTCCGGTACCAGAAACTGCTCGACGAAGGGCGCTACGAGAGCATCAGCGAGATGGCGGCGGCCGAAAAGATCGACCGCGGATACCTCGGACGACTCCTGCGCCTGGCATTGTTGGCGCCGGACCTTGTTGAAACCGCGATGCGTGGCGAGATGCCGCGCCACCGCTCGTCGCCAAGTGACCTTAATCAGCTGCCCGCAAGGTGGGACGAGCAACGAATCCGGATGTCCAAAATCTAGGGCCTCATTGCTCTCACTTCCGGCCGTCAGGGTATGCCGTCCACCACCCCACCTCCGGCGCGGATAGCGTCTCGGAGGCGCCCGACCGGCACCTCACGGAGCGGCCCGCGCGCATTCCCCTCCATCCAGAGCGCCGCAGCGGCGCCGATCGCATGGCCCATCGCCATGCAGCCGCCCATCACGCGAGCCGTTCCCTGCGCGGGGCGATCAGCGGACAGGCAGCGGCCGGCGACCGCCACATTGTCGAGACCCTTCGGCAGCAGGGCGCCATAGGGAATGTCGTAGGATCCCCCGTCCGGGATCGGGATCCGGACCTGCTCCGTACCGGCGCCATGGATGTCCACATGGTGGCAGCCCTTCGCCACCCCGTCCGCCCGCTTGCGACCGGACAGCACATCCTCACGCGTCAGCCGCTCCTCGCCGACGATCCGGCGCGTCTCTCGGATGCCGAGGCGCGGGGCGGCGCCGTTGAACATGGCCTGAGCGAAGCCCGGCACCCGCGCGCGGAGGAACCCCAAGCACTGCCGCACCTGCTCGGCCAGGACCGCGTTGGCTCGGCCGAGGGCAGGGGCGCCTGTCTCCGTATCCGCCCCCGAAGCATCGAGCCCCGCGATCCGCGTGCTGTTGATCGTCACCTCGCGCCGCAGGGCCGAGGTCGGCGTCATCATCAGAAGCGCCGTCGGATACATCTCGCCGGCGCGGATGGCGTCGCCGAGTAGCGGCCCATCAGCCTTGAAGAACACCGCCGGCTGGCCCTGCCGCCGCAGCTCCTCGGCAAGGTCGCGGTCGGTGCGGGTGCCGCGCAGCCACTCGCTTTCGCCAACCGCCAGGTTCTCTGGATGCGCGACGGCGAAGTCGAGCAGCGCCGCGGCGTCCACGCCAGCCACTCGGAACATCAGCGACACGGGCTGGAGTTCCGCCGCCGGCACCGTCTCGACCTCGCCACCGGCAAGGCGTGTCAGTTCCGCGTCGCCGGAGCAATCGAGGAAGACCGGTGCCTCCAGCAGCACCCGCCCACCGCGCCCAGCGCAGACGAGGCCGCGGACGCGCCCGCCCGAGACGGCCGCCTCCACGGCCATCAGGTGCAGGAACACCCGCACGCCGTGGCGCGCGAGCACGATCGGCGCAGACAGGCGCATCGCCTCCGGATCAAAGCAGGCGTAGCGGATCAGGCGCCAGTCGTTCACTTCGCCGAGGTAGCCGTCGAAGGTGGCACATTCGTCGAGGAGTTCCCGCGTCGGGCCACCGGCCACCCAATTCCCGCGCGCGGTGATGGCGCCGTCGATCGGGATGCCGGAGAGCAGCTCGCCGCCGATCGCCGGGCCGGCCTCGACCAGCGCCACCTTGAGGCCGCCCCGCGCGGCCGCGATGGCCGCCGCGAGACCGGCGCTGCCGCCGCCCAGGACGACCGCGTCGAAAGACAGGACCTGCATTGCGCTCAACCAGCCGTGATGCCGGCGGCCCGCACGAGCGCGCCCCATCGCTCGTGCTCGGCACGGACGAAGGCGGCGAAGGCCTCGGGCGGGCCGCCGCGTGGCAGCGCGCCGAGCTCGCGAACGCGTGCCTGCACAGCCGGCCGCGCCAGCACCGTCGCGCAGTCCGCGCGGAGCTTGGCAAGGACCGGATCGGGGCAACCGGCCGTCGCAAACAGCCCATACCAGGCAGCGGCTGCGTAGCCAGCGACGCCCTGCTCGGCGATCGTCAGCACCTCCGGCAGCAGGGGATGGCGATCGGACGTCGTGACGGCCAGCGCGCGCAACTGCCCCGCGCGCACCTGCTGCAGCATCGAGACGGGATCGCCGAAGGCCAAGTCCAGCCGGCCGCCGATCAGGTCGGGCATGACCGCGGCGAAGCCGCGATAGGAGACGTTTTCGAAGCTCGCGCCGGTCAGCCGCTCGAACAGCAACGCGGCCAGGTGCTGCGAGGCGCCGACGCCGGCGGTACCCATGTTGAGCCGGCGCGCACGGGCTAGCGCGAGGAGTTCCTGCACATTCGCCGCCGGCACTGAGGGATGCACGACCAGGAGCATCGGCACGTCGGCGACATGGATCAGCGGGGCGAAGTCGCGCAGCGTGTCGTACGGCATCTGCGAAAACAGCGCCGCGTTCACCGCATTTGTGCCGATCGTTCCCATCAGCAGGGTATGGCCGTCCTTCGGCGCCTGCGCGACGGCGGCGGCGCCGACATTGCCCGACGCGCCCGTCCGGTTCTCGACAACGACCGGCTGCGGCCAGAGCGACGCGAGGCCCTCGCCCATCGTGCGGGCGAGAAGATCGGTCGCGGCGCCTGGCGCGAAGGGAACGATGATCCGCACGGGACGGTCCGGGAAGGCGGCCTGCGCGGAGGCGAGCCCTGGCAGGGCGAGCAGCGGGGCCGCGAGCAAGGTCCGGCGTGAGAGGGTCATGACGGTTCCCCAGGTTTCTGTCTTACGATCAAGCCATATGATGGCTTGACAGGTCAAGAGCTGGTGCCAAGTTGCCAGCATGGAGCCGATCAAGTCCGCCCGCCTCTACGCCCGCATCGCCGACCGCGTCGTCGCCCTCATGCACGAGCGCGGCCTCGGCCCAGGGGCGCGGCTCCCGCCGGAAGGCGACCTGGCGCGCGACCTCGGCGTCTCGCGGCCGGCGGTGCGGGAGGCGATGGTTGCGCTGGAGACGGCCGGGTTCATCGCCGTGCGGAGCGGCGACGGGACCTTCGTCGTGCGGCGCCCGCGACGCGGGGCGCGGCTGCCCTGGGCGCGCCGGGGCGACCCGGGTCCTGGCCCCCTCGAACTCCTCGCGGCGCGGCGCGTCATTGAGCCAGCCCTGGCCGAACGCGCGGCGCAGGCGGCGGACGCGGCGACGATCGAGGCGCTGGGTCAACTGGCCGAGGAGATCGCGGCGGGGGTCGAGGCGGGCCTGCCGGTCGAGGATCTGCAGGTCGAGTTCCATACGCGGGTTGCCGAGGCGTCGGGGATCACCACGCTCGCCACGCTCGTGCCGGAGCTCATGGCCACGCGCGAGGAACGCGGCAGCCCGATGTGGCACACCCTGCGCGAGCGGCAGGAGGCACGCGAATATCGCGCCGCAGGGGCGAGGTTTCGCCGCGCGCTCGTCGCAGCGCTGCGGGCGCGCGACGGCGCCGCCGCGCGGCACTTGGTCGAGCGGCATCTCGACGCGATGGAAGCGATGCTGACGGGCGCAGAGGTGCCCGCTGTGGAAGAGCGCTGACGGGCGGCGCGCGGGCGCGCAGAAGGCCCGGGCGTTTGCGGGCCTGGGCTACCCCAATCGTGTGGCCACGCTGCGGAACCTGGCCAGGGCGGCTTCCAGGTCCTCGGCGATGCTCGCCGCGATCTCGGCGGGCGGCGGCAGGGAGGCGGGGTCGGTGGCCCCTTCCTCGCGCAGCCAGGACAGGTTCAGGTCCAGCTTCTCGCGCGCGGCCAGCTCGGCGTAGGGGAAGCGCTTGAAGCGCTCGGTGTTCTGGCGCGCGCGACGGTCGGAAAGGCGCGCCAGGCTGACGAAGTCCTCCATGTCGGCTTGGCGAAGCGGGCGTTCCCTCAGGGTGAAGCGCTTGTTGGTGCGGAGGTCGTAGACCCACAGCGCCTCGGTCCAGGGTTCCTTGCGGCGCGGGCGGGGGTCACGCCGTCAACGTGGTGGAATTTGCTGGTGTGACCTGCCCCGCCCGGATGATCCGCGTTGAACGTTAGTGAATGGCTGCTTCTTCCGCCACGCGAGCCGGTGAGGCGCAGCGTTGGGGAACCGGACGCTTGCCGGGCAACCTGCAGTTGTTTATCTGCTGACGGACGCCCATAGCTGCGAGGACTAGATGCATATCGCAACGCCGCCATGGACGAACAAGGGACGCCGGCCGGAGGCCGGCGAGGCGGCTGCGACGCAGGCGACGCGCCTGACCCCCGAGGAAACCGCGGAACGCGTCGCGGGCGCACTCGCGGGCCGCGGCATGTTCGTCACGCCAGAGGGGCTTCTCTCGGCGGAGCTTGCGCAGAGCCGGTCTCTGACGCCGCTCTTCCGGCCCGACCACTATCTCGCGCATCTGCCGCCCGCGCTGCGGCGTACCACACGTCCGCTGCACCACTATCTTCGCACGGGTGCCTGGCTGCCGATGTCGACCCATCCCTGCATTGATCCCGCCTTCATCGCGGCCTGTCACGACGTCGACGACGCGCCCGTGAGGCCCGGCGCCGCGCCCGGGATCAAGGTGCCCGCGCTGCTGCGGCTGTTGGAGGCGACTGCGGCGGCGCATGTGGATCCCTGCCCGCTGTTCGACAGCGCCTTCTACGCACAGCACCTGCCGGCGGCTGCGCTCGAGCGGATGACGCCCTTCGAGCATTTCCTGCTGCACTGGTGCGATAACCCGGTGCCCTTCTCCCGCTTCTTCGACTTCGAGTTCTACTTCTTCCTAAACCAGCACGTGGCCCGATCGCGGCTCAACCCGCTGGTCCACTATTTCGAGCAGCCGGTCGAGCAGCGCACCGACGCCAACCCGATGATCCATGGCCGCTACTATGCCACGACGATCGGCGGCGTGCGCGGCGACCCGCTGGCCCACTATGTGCGCTTCGGTCTAGCGCAGGGCGTCGCGCCGAACCCATATGCCTTCAGCGAGCTCCGCGTGGACGGCACCGACCTGCCGCCCGAGGTGATGCGCGACATGCTGACGAGCTACGTCGCCGCCGGGTGACAGGCCGAAGCCGCATCCTCTTTTCCACGCACCGGGTCCCTTGATGTCCTCCACGCTGCTGTTCAACTCGGAGCGCGACATCGCCTTCGCGCATCACGACCGCCGCTTCGAGAACGTGCTGCATGTGATGCACAGCGACTGGCACGGCATCCGCAGCGCCTCGGCCTGCCTGCCGGGCCACAAGATGGCCATCTCGCATGAAGGCGGGCTCAACGGTGAGTTCTTCCGCCACGCCATCGGCCTGATCATGGCCCGGCGGATCCGCACTGTCTGCCTCCAGGGCCTCTCGGCCAACGCCTTCGAGCTGGCCGAGACACTGCGGTCGGATTTCGGCAGCTCGCTCCGGATCGTCGCGGTCACCCATGTAACGGCGGCGCAGTTCGAGAACTTCTTCGAGATCCAAATGCAGAAACGACTGTTCGACGCGCTGCACCGCGGCATCCTGGACCGCATCGGCAGCGTCAAGCCGAACTTCCACGACGCCTTCCCGCTCTACTGGCCGCGCACGATCTTCAACGCGGGGCCGGACATCGCTCGCTTCCGCGCCGGGCAGCACGACCCCGAGGCGGTCTTCATCCCGGTGGAGAACACCTGGCGCAAGAACCTATACTGCAACATCCTGGGCGCCTGCAGCCTCGCCGAGGTGCGCCACGTCTTCGCCGTCAACCGCCCGACCGGGCTCGAACTGCTGGCCGACATCTCGAAGGTGCGGCTGTCGGGCTATCTGCGCGGCATGAACCTCTATGCCTTCATGGGCTCGGTCGCGGCGCTGCTCAACGTCACGCTGGCGGAGTGCCAGCCGATGACGCAGCTCGAGGCGCTCGCGATGGGCACGCCCTGCCTCACCGGCCCGCTCGCGCTGCCGGGCTTCGAGACGCATCCGATGACGCGGCTCACCGAGGTCCACAGGCAGGACGCGCCGGATGCCATCGCAGACGCGCTGCACAAACTGCTGCTGGAGCGCCGGCGCGACCCCAAGGGCTTCGCGGCGATGCTCGACGACTATCTGGACCGCCGCAACGCGGCATGCTTCTCGTCCTACCTTGAATTCTTCGAGGGATAACGTTCGCGCTGGGATGTAGGGATGCGCCGGGTCTGTTTTGTCACGAACGAGCTCTACCCGATGGCGCCCGGCGGCATCGGCAGGCTCATGTACAACTTCCGCGTCGCCAACGACCGCGCCGGGCGGCCGGTGGAGATGCACTACCTGTTCCCCGCCAGCTTTGCGCCTCGCCTGGATGAGATCCAGACCGCGCTCGGCGACAGTGCCTTGGCGCACGCCTGCCCGTCGCCCGCCACGGCGGCCGGCGTGTTCCCCGAACTCGCCGCGCTGCTCGACCGCTCGGGCTGGGACCACCGCCGCGCGATCGGCGAGGCGCTCGACTACCATTTCGGCCTGATCGAGGCGGAGCGCCGCATCGGCGGCCGCTTCGACATCATCGAGTTCCCGGACTACGGTGGCTGGGCCTATGCCGCGCTACAGGCCAAGGCGGCGGGACTGCGCTTCCGCGACAGCCGCATCGCCGTGCGGCTGCACTCGACCTTCGGCCTGATCAGCGCGCATGAGCCCTGCTACCATCGCCCGAGCGCTTATCTCGCCGCGCTCTGCGACCAGGAACGCTACTGCCTCGCCAAGGCCGACATCGTGGTCGGCCACCTCGCATCCATCGCGCGCTGCAATGCCGAGCACTACGGGTTCGACGCGGACTGGCTCTCCCGGGTGGTGATCGAGTTTCCGCCGATACTGCTCGACGACGCGCTGCTCGAAATCGGCGAGGCGGCGCAGCCGGACGACCAGCCGCCTTGCTTCGTCTTCTCCTCCCGCCTTCAGCCCTTCAAGCGGCCGGACCGGCTGATCAACGCCGCCGCGCGGCTCGCGCGCGACAACCCGGCGCTCGACTTCACAGCGCAACTCGTCTCCTACGGCTGGGATGAGAACTACATCGCCCATCTGCGCGGCCTGGTGCCGCCCGACCTGGCCGAGCGGATCACCATCTGGCGCGACCGCCCGGCGGCCGAGCGCAATGCCGTGCTCGCGCGCGGCATCATCGTGGTGCCGTCGGACTATGAGAGCCTCTGCCTCTTCGCCTACGAGGCGGCGCAGCTCGGCCGGCCCGTCATCCTCAGCCGCGACTGCATCGCCTTCGGCGAGGGCCCGCGCTGGGTGGACGGCGTCAACTGCCTGATGTTCGACGGTGACTTCCCGGGCCTCGCCGCGGCGATGCGCCGCGCGCTAGAGTGGCGGCCAAGCGCGGTGGTGGATGCGACGCCCGACACTCCGTATTGGGAGACGCTGCCGCCCGCCCCGCCGCCGCCAGCCCCGGTGCCACGCCCGGCGATGGCGGCGCGCGGGCGCATCCGCGTGGTCGCGCATGGCTTCGCCGCGCCCGAATCGATCAGCGCCTTCGTGCTGCGGCTGGCGCATGCGCGGCTGCTCGGCGCCGGGGTCACCGTGCTGCTACCGGAGCACGCCACCGCCACGGCGCCGGGGCTGATCGCGACGCTGATGGAGGCCGGCCACGACATCCGAGCGACCACCGGCGTCGAGCTGCGGCCCGCCGAGCTGCAGGAGGCGCTGGCCGAGCTACCCGAGCCGCATGTGATGCTGCTTCCGGGCGACTACATGGTGCTGCCCGCCTTCATGGAAGCCGCGCTGCGCTGCCTCGACGCCAATCCGGGGGCCGATCTCGTATCCGCCCATGTCCGCCGCACCGATGCGGCCGGGCGCACCACGGGGTTCGAGGTCTTCATGGGCGGTCTGCCCTCGCTCGCGCTCCGCAGCCCGCTCGTCGCGCCGCCGGCGGCGCTGCTTCGGCGGGAGACGGCCCTGCGCCTTGGCTTCGACGAGCGCGCGCGTAGCCATTGGTGGAGCGAGTTCAGCCGCCGCCTAGTGGGCGAGGGCGGGGAGGTCCACATCCTCCAGGCGCCGCTGCTGGACTTCACTGGCACCGGGCCGCTCGCCGGGACGACGCCGCCGCTAGACGCGACGGTGGCAGACCGTGTCGGACTGCGCGCCGGGCTGCCGGTGCGGCTGCTGGCGGTGGATGCCTCCGCCGGCGGCGATCCGTGGCAGGCCGAGCCCTTCCAGGTGATGACGGGCCCGCAGCTGCGCTACGGCCGCCGCCTGCTGCCAGCGGACTGGAGCGGGCGGAGCTGGGAGCCGGTCTGCTTCCGCGATGACCTCGATGCCTTCCAGGTGCATCCCCTAGGCGCCGAGATCACCCTCGCGGCCATCGAACTGCTGCCGAAGCGGCCGGTGCGCTTCCTGCGCTGCCGGCTGCGCAACGCTCACGCCGACAATGCCGGCTTCGAGGTCTGCATCGCCGCCAGCCAGGAGCCGCAGCCGATGGAGACGCTGTTGCAGATGAGCCAGATGCGCGGGCCGGAGGGGCTGCCGCGGAGCGGCTGGGAACGCATCGGCGCCGGCCGCACGCTCGATCTCAGCCTGGCGCTGCCGGCCGCCTTCGCGCGGCCGCGGCTGCTCTATGTCGCGACGCGGCTGAGCCCGGGGTCGAGCGATCGCTTCGTCTGGGCGGTGCTCGACCGAGTCGAGTTCCACTAGCTTGGCATGGGCGGCGTGGGCGGTGCGGGCGATGGGGCCGAAGGACAGCCGGATGGCGGGGCAGGACGCGCGATGACCACCTTGAACGACATGGCCGACCGGCTGCTCGACCTGGCGATCGAGCTAAAGCGGGCGGTCGCGCTGGCCGCGGCGCCGGAGCAGACGCCGAGCGAGAACCTGATCCTGCCCGCGCTCGAGATGCTGGCGGCCGAGCGGCCGCTCGGCCGCATCGCGCCCTATGCCCCGATCGGCGGTACGATCAGCATCGGGTTCCAGGTGGATGCCGGGGTGGAGATGGAGGTGCGCCGCGCCGCGCCGTCGGGCGGCGAGCCGGGGCTTGAGATTTCCCTGCTCGATTCCGGGACCAGCCCCTGGGTCTCGATCGAGCTGGCCTGGCCGTGGGAGCGGGTGCTGGCCAAGGATGGCGCGCATGTGGTGCTGGCGGGTTCCGCCTTTCCTTCCGCCGCGATCGAGCCGCGCCTGCGCCTGCCGGTCCGGGGCGGCGGCTTCACCGACTTCACCGGCACCAGCCTGCGCCTGGACACTCGGGAGCACATGCAGGTCGGCAGCATGCTGGTGGAGCACCGCGGCACGCATGAGTTCGACGAGACCCGCACGCCGCGGATTATCCTGTTCCTGGAGCGCAAACCGACGACGATCAGGCTGACGAGGCTGCTGGCGTGGTAGGGTGCAGAGCAGGCGCGCCAGGCGCTTCGGCGTTCGGTGTGGGGCCTCGGGATGCGGATTGAAAAGCTCGTTGAATTGAGCCGGGCAGCCGAAGACGCCGCCGCGGCGTTCCAGGCGTCGCTCGCGCCCGATGCGCCGCGCGCGATTGATGCGGCCTTCCACCAGAAGAAGAACCAGTTCCCGTATTTCGGCTTCGTGGATGTCGCGGTCGAGGACAGCCAGTTCGTGATGTTCGTCGGGAACGACGACCTGGTTGCCCTAACCTATTTCTGGTACGGTGCTTCGGCGTATGAGCGCACCTCGCTTCGCGTCTGGCATGAGCATGCGCGGCAGGCACGCTGCATCCTTGACATCGGCGCCTTCACGGGCGTCTACAGCCTCGCCGCCGCCGCCGTGAATCCGCAGGCGCAGATCTTCGCCTTCGAGCCGGTACGCCGGACCTATGGCCGGCTACTGCTCAACGTGCAGGCGAACCGCTTCACCAAGGCGATCCGGCCCGTGAACATGGGCGCGTCCTCGGGCGAGGGCACCGCGATGATCCGACAGTTCCGTCAAGAGAACATTTTGGGGAACGGCGCCTCGATCCTCGACAAGGCCATCCCGACGGTGTCGGCCGACGAGCAGATCAACCTGACGGCCATTGACGCCTTCGTCGCGGCCAACGGGATCGCACCCGACCTAATCAAGATGGATGTCGAAGGCGCCGAGTTGCTCGTGTTGGCAGGGATGAAGGAAACGCTGGCCGCGCGGCGGGCCACGATGCTCGTGGAGGTGACACCGGGTACATTTAAGGAAGTCGCGTCGTTGCTGCGAAGCGCCGGCTACGGATTCCAACTTGTGGATGACGAAGGTGGCGGGCTGCGGGACTGCCCGGAGGCGGTGACCTCCGTGTGCAACCTGCTCGCTGCGCCGCTACCCTAACGGCAAGGCACGTTCCCGGGTTCACTTGGCCCTACAGACTCCGCGAGATGGACCGCGGTCGGGCCACGGGCGCCTGCAGGCGACCGCACGTCACTTGCGCCGATCGCCAAAGATTGCCTCCTTCAGCGATTCATCCGCATGTGCGTGCACGCAGATCGTGTCGGGATGCGCCTTGAAGATCAAGAAGCCTTGACCGGCAATCCGGTCATAGACCGCTGCGAGACTTCCTTTTGACAGATTCTTGGACTCGAAGACCAATACATGCGGAAGGCAGGTGTCGAAAGGCCAGTTGTCGATGATCGTCTGCTCATGGCCCTCAACATCGAGAATCAGTAGGTCAAGCAGCCCGGCGGTCATCCTTTCGGCGACTTCGCGAGCGGAAACCACCTCTACCCGAACCTCTCGAATGTCCTCCGCCGCAACCTTGTGCCGCAGCAGATGGCTCCGGTCCAGTGAGGCGATCCCCTTCAACCAGCGCCGATCCGCGCTGATCGCCTGTGGATCGACGACGAACATTGACATGGTCCCGGCATCGTTAGAGACGGCTTGGTTGTGGCACCTGACCGCGGGCGTCTCGCGATATACTTGGCGCAGGTGATCGAAATATGCCGGCACCGGCTCGTAGATATCGCCTTCCCAACCGCCAGCGCGGATCGCCCGGCTCAACGGATCGGCCAGAGAACCGTCGTTGCCGCCTATCTGGACGAAGCGGACTGGCTCGGGTTGGCGCAGATTGCGAAACCGCGTCGCGATGTTGGCAATCAGCCCGTGGCTCTTCGGCAGCGAGCGCCCCCTCGCCAGGCCGGTCGGGGCAGCAGACTCGAAGGTCTGCGCCACCCAGGCGCTCGGGTTGCCGTCCGCCAGATCAGGTCCTCGGAACTTCAGGAAGTAGAGCCGTTTTCCCGGCTCTTTGGATGTCGCAGGCCTAACGTAGGCGCCCTGCCGCTCCTCGACGCCCTGATCGGCGCTCATCGAGGCCGGCGCGTCAGCAAAGAGATCGCACATCCGCCCAAGCCTCAATCCGGCGATGGCCGCCACGTAGCTGAGGAACCCCTGCTCCGGGGCTGGCCCCAGGACCGTGCGCAGCCTGTCTCCCGGGACCGCAGCACGGCGAGCGAAGGCGAGGAGCTCAGGATCGCGCCGAGAGATCATGAGGCCGGCATTGAGGCCCCATCCGACGGTAGGATTGATGCCGTTTACAAGGTCGCGGACCTGCTCGTCGGCGAAGTTGCGGTTAGGCAGCGCGAAATTGTGGAACACGAGATCAAACCCCGACTGCCCAAAGGCCCGCAGTACGGGTTCGAGCGGCGTGAGGCACAAAGCGTTCGCATCCAGGAACACGAATCGCTCAAATGGCCCTGTGAAGATCGCAAGCTTCCGAAAGTAATCGGCCGCCTTGGCCCCGCGCCGATAATCAGCCTCGCCGTACAGTTGTCCGCCGATCTCGCGCCATTCCCGCCAGCCATCGTTATGGAACGCGGCCCCGTGACGATCGACGATGCGTGCGCACACGTCCTGGTGATCATCGAAGGGGATAACCCGGATCGGCATGTCGCGATTGAACCGTCGTACGCTGGTCAACAGCCGGTCCAGCGACGCCGCCATGCGATCATTGGCAACAGTCAACATCCCAGTGCCGATCGGCCACTCATCCGCACCTGGTTCGGGTCGGGCGGACGGACGCACGGGTTGCCGGCCTCGCCGAAGGAAGCGGAAGAGCGGTCGAGCCAGCGCTTGTGCGGAACCAGGCAACTGCTCGCATGTCCGGAGCGCTGCCTCTGCGTCGATACGTTCATTCTTGAACTGAACGAAGGCGCGATACGCGGGGATCAGAGCTCGAGCTCCTCCAACGCTGACGTCCGCCTCCTCGACCAGAGCGGAAATCTCTGAAGGGTCCAGGCTTTGCCCTTGCTGAAGCGAGACAACGTTTGCAACCAGTCGGAGGACCTCTTCGCGGTCCTGCGAAGCCTCCGGCATGAGACCTACTTCACGTTTCGGCGCTTGGTGTCCGATGTCAAAGTCGTACCCGAACGCCGTGAAATCGTCTTCGAAGAAGGCTGCAACCTTCTCGCGCGTAGGTGCGCCATACGCAGCCAGAACTGCCTGAGATGCACCGGTCTCGTGCGACGACTTCATGTCGAGAAGCGCGCCTCGATCTGTTCCGAAGGCGCGTTCGGAAATCGCCGCGATCTCCGAGGAGATGCACTCCAGTCGCGCCACGGCGTCGAGACGGATTAGCCCGCAGCCGAGTGAATAGCTCTGCGGACGAAAATGGATGTCGAGCTCATGAGGCTCGCGACCAACGATCATGTCCACGAAGTCGGCAAAGGAACGTGGCGCGCGGTCGAGCCGGAAGCGCTCATGGCCGCCATGCCGCAAGTTCTGCGCCTTGTCGCGATATGCCGACAGAAGCCGCGCATACGGATTGCGCACCACCGAGAAGACGAAACGACCGGACAGCGCTCGCACGAAAGGGTGCAGGTCTGCCTTCACAAAACCCACCCAGGGGCTCTGGACACCGTCCGAAGCAAGCCGCCATCCGGCGTTGTGTACGCCGAAATACTCTCTCGGCACCGGCGGCGTCGCTTCGTTAAGTTCGCCCTCCACCGTCTAGAGCCACCGCTTTATGTTCGTGTTGGCGGCCTTCCCGATCGGGATATAGGCGTAATCAAATCTGCGCGACACAACGGCGTCGCGAGCGATGTCGATCAGGAGACTAGTGTTGAACATGACGGATGCTTTCTTCAGACGGAAAACACGTGACACGCGCGCTCAGGCCTGCACAACCGGCACGCATATTGCCTGCGCGCGCAGTAAAGGCGCGGCGCGGCTGTCGGGACAGTTTCTGCGGCCTGGAAGGCTCCATGAAGTGAGGATGCCGCGCCTTATGCGCCTCATGCGCTGGTCAGCATCCACCCGAAATGCGTCGGCGCCAGCGCTTCGCGGATTTCCTCGTAGTTCTCGATCACCACCGACAGGTCGTCCGACACCTGCTTCACGAAGACCGGCCGCCGCGCGACGAAAGGCTCGATCCCCAGCAGCTCGCACAGCTTCCGCTCGACGCGCGGCGAAAGCTCGCCCTGCGCGTCGAACAGGTCCGCATAGTCGATGGTCGTGATGGCCGAGTAGCGCCGGAGCGCGTGGAACACCCGGTCTACCTCGTTGCTCGCCGCCTTCAGGTGGCCCAGGGTCTGCGCGGGATTTAGCCGCACCGTGTGGGTCCTGAGCTCCTCCGCCGACCGCGCATGCCAGACGCGGTTGGCATCGGCGAGCAAGCCCGACACATAAGTCTTGAGCACGTTCCGCCGCGTCAGGTGGATGATCGGCACCTGTCGCGCCTCCAGCAGCCGGAAAAGCGCCGGATCGTCCGAGACGCCATGCCAGAAGCCGTTGAAATGGTGGGTGGAGCGGTATTTGATGTCCACCACAGTCCGCTCCTGCGGCCGGCGCTCGTTAAGATAGGCGAAATATGCATCGAGCCGCTCCGCCGCCGCGCCGGGAAACGCCATCCGTGCATCGCGGGCAACGGTTTCGCGCAGGAAGTGGAAGTAGTTGGGCTCTGTGTCCACGGCGTCGTGATGGAAGACCTCGCCGACGAAATGCAGTTCCGGATGCTGGTCCAGCACCGAGCCAAGCGCCCCCGTGCCGGACCGCTGCCTCGCAAGCAGAACGCAGATTCCCATTTCCTGGCGACTCCGTTGCAGCGCATCCCTGGGCCGGGGCCAGCCATGCATACAGCAGCCGCCCGGTCGGGGTAAGCCGACCCGCCGTCCGAGCCAGGTTGACCGGCCGGGCGCCGGCCGCCCTGGCTGCGGCTCGGCCGTTCAGCAGCATCCTACGGGACCGCATTGGTCAAGCAGTGCCGTCGCCGAATCCATTACCCCAAGGCGGAGGAAAACTGATGGAAAAACAGCAACCTGACCCTTGTAGGGTAAATCGACCAAGTCCCAAGGTCCGGAGAGAATAGGGCGGAGAAAGACGCTCCGACGGACACCATTACGGTGTCGAAGTATCAAGGTTCGTGCGAAAAACGCGGCCAAACCTGCGCCTCAGCGCGGTACCAACCATGGTGGAGAGAGGTTTTGGGAGGCCCGACTGGAGCAGCGGTAGGAACCGGGATCCAACCTTCTCTGGGGGCACCGAAGTCGGTCTCCTCTTTCCCTCCGCTTGATGGGCCCTGCCGTCAGCCATACCGGATGTTGCCGCGAACCGAAGCTCGCCGGAAGCTGACACGTTCGCAGCCTGGCGGAGACAATGATCGGCGACCAAGAGCGCGAGATCGTTCAGATGCGCACCATCCGTCGGCGACTTCCCTCCCAATAGACAGAGAGTTATGCGGAGGCTCCAACTCGGGTCGCTTGTTGGAGCCGCGATGGCGACAGAAGCGGCAATCCTTCGATGTCACAGCAGTATGGCGATCGAGGCAGGCGAGCGGGATCATCGATTGCAAAACTAGGATTGGGTGCTGCGAGAATCTGATGTCCAAGCACCTGCGCGCCTAGGCAAGAGAGTGTTTCTGAGCCTCCGCTCTGGCGCGAGAGGGAAATCGGGACGCACACGTCACGTTGTGAAAAGGCGCCTCCTGAGCCGGTTCCGGCGCGATGATGACTGCGGGAAGACGACACTGAAATAATATGAAGGTCCGTTCAGCGTGTGACCGCCCTGGCATCTTTCGTTTTCTCACGGCAGCACCCGTGCAACACGCGGGGCCCATGTCTTCGTCGCCGAGCACGCGATGCCGGCGATCGAAAGGAAACGATGTCATGTCCCGTGCCACCAACACCGCTTTGGCGTTCGGCGCCCTTCTGGCCGCAATGGGGGCGCCGCAAGGGAGCTGGGCGAACGGTCAGCCGGTCATTTCCCTGCCGATGATCCAGATGGGACCGCCGTCTGGCGCGTTCCTCTACAGCGATCGAGCTCAGCCCCTCATCACGCTCCCGGTCAGGCGCGTCGTCACCAACGGCGAGAACACCGACGTGGAATATGACACCACGGCCGCGCCTCAGATCGTGACCAGTTGCCCGAATCCCCGCAGCGTCCAAAGCGGCGATGGTACCAGCGTCGAGTGCGATGAAGCATCGGCCGCTGCGGCATCGCATGCAATGCCGAACGTCGGCGGCGGGCACAACTCTGCGCTCTGGAACCTGCGCAATCTGCCGCCTTCGATCCGGTGATCGAGCCGCTGGACCGGGCTCGCTCCACGGGCGGGCCCGGTGCTGCAATGTTTTGTCATGTTCCAGATGCGCTTCATACATGTTGGGCGCGCATCTTCGGCCCGGTGGGCAGCCCGCCCCCGATGATCCACCAACCGTTTAGGGAGACATGAGTGAGCAAGCTGCCCCATATGGCCGCACTGGCGATGCTGACCGCCGTTGTTGCTGCACCCGTCCTGACGCTTCCCTTGCCGGCCCTGGCGGGCCCGGAAGGGCATGGCAATGCCGAGCAGTTGCTGGGCCAGGCCGCGCCGCGCGGTAGCGGACGCGTCGTCCGCATCGAGATGACGGAGAACGCATACAGCGTTCAGCGCGTGCAGGTGCGAGCCGGAGAGACCATCCGCTTCGTGGCCGTCAACCGGGGCCAATTCGTGCATGAGTTTAGCTTCGCGCCGGCGGCCGTGCATGCGGCGCATCGGCCGGAGATGGCCATGATGATGGAACACGGGATGATCACGCCGGACCGGATCGTCAGCCTGACGATGACCATGCCCGGTGGCCACCGCATGGATCACACCGCGCCGAACACCGTTCTCGTCGAGCCTGGCAAAACCGGCGAAATCTCTTGGCGCTTCACTCGGGCGGGTACCATCGAGATCGCGTGCAACCTTCCCGGCCACTACGAGAGCGGCATGGCTGCCCAGCTCGTCGTGACGCCGCGCTAGAGCAGGAGGAAGCAACGTGACCACACTGTTGTCCCGTCGCGATTCGCTCAAGCTCGTTGCTGCGGCCGGGATGGCTGGTGTGGTCACCGCCTACCCCGGCCGTCGCAGCTTCGCGACGGCGCATCGCATTCAGGATCTGGCCGTCGAGGCAACGCGCATCACCGTGGACGGTGTGCAGACGAATGCGTTGGCAATCGGTGGCACGGTTCCGGGCCCCGTGCTTCGCTGGCGGGAGGGCGAAGAGGTTGTCATCCGCGTCACCAACCGCCTTTCCGAACCGACCTCCATCCACTGGCATGGGCTCCTTCTTGCCGGCGTGATGGATGGTGCACCGGGCTTCAACGGCTTTGAGGCGATCAAGCCGGGTGAGACCTACACCTATCGCTTCCGACTCCGACAAGCCGGCACGTATTGGTATCACAGCCATTCCTCGGCGCAGGAACAGGCCGGCATGTACGGCGCCATCGTGATCGAGCCGGCGCAACCTGAGGCGATTCGGTTCGCGCGCGACTATGTCGTGCTGCTGTCCGACCACAGCGCGGAATCGCCGAACGCGATCTTTCGAAACCTGAGGGCCAGGGAGGGCTACTACAATCGGGGCCAGCGCACCTTCCTCGACTTCGTCCGCGATGTGCAGCGCGATGGCTGGAGCGCAGCGATGGCCGACCGTCGGGCATGGGGCGAGATGCGGATGGACCCCACCGATCTGGCGGATGTGACCGGCTATCAGTTTCTGGTCAATGGCAGAGGGCCAGCCGACAATCACACACTCATCTTCTCGCCCGGGGAGCGTGTGAGGCTCCGCATCATCAATGGATCGGCCATGTCCATGTATGACGTGGCAATTCCGGATCTGAGAATGACCGTGGTCGCTGCCGACGGCATGCCGGTCATGCCGGCGCCGGTGGATGAGTTCCGAATCGGGATCGGTGAGACCTACGATGTGCTCGTCAATCCCACGACGTCGCGGGCCTTCACGATCATGGCGGAGCCACTCGACCGCAGCGGCTACGCGCGCGCGACCCTGGCACCGCGTCAGGGCATGGAGGCACCAATCCCTCCGCGCCGGCCGCGAACAGTTCTGACGATGGCGGACATGGGCATGGCGCATGGCAGCATGGCTGGCATGGACCACAGTCAAATGCCGATGGGTGGCGCAAGCGCTGGCGGGGCCATGGCTGGCATGGACCACAGCAGAATGCCGATGGGCGGCCCAGCCGCCGGTGCGGCTGCGGCTGATCCGCACGCAGGCCACGCCATGCCCAGCGCAACCGCGATGGCCGACCCGAACAATCCGATGGGGTGGGAGCAGGCAGGCACGCCGCCAGGCAAGAGAGCCTTGCGCTATGCGGACCTCCGCAGCCTGCGCGCCCGGCCTAATGCGCCTCCGCCATCGACGGAAATTGTCATTCGGCTCACGGGCCAGATGGGGCGCTACTCCTGGTCGCTGAACGACCGGCGCTTCGGAGCGGAGCAGGCGATTCGCGTGCGTGAGGGGGAGAGGGTGCGCATCCGCTTCATGAACGAGACGATGATGGCGCATCCAATGCACCTGCACGGCATGTTCATGGAACTTGAAAACGGTGCGGGTGATCGTCTGCCCTACAAGCACGTGGTCCTCGTTCGCCCGGGCGCCGAAGCATCCGTGTTGCTCACCGCGGATGAGGTCGGTGACTGGCCGCTTCACTGCCACCTGCTCTATCACATGGAATCCGGCATGATGACGCGGTTTATCGTTGAACCCGCTCGCATGGTGAGTACGCGTTGATGCGACATCTTTTCGTTGCCGCCGCGGTGGGCGCATGCTTTGCCGCGGCTTCGCCGGCCTACGCCCACAGCCACGACGCCATCAGTTCGGTCTTCCGGTTGAACGAGTTCGGTTATGGTGGCTCGTCGCAGGGGTCTCGTTTCAACTGGGACTTCGATGCCCGTATCGGCACCTACGACCATCGACTCTGGTTCCGCACTGAGGGCGAGCAGATCCGTGGCCAGACCGAACGCGCAGAGATCCAGCTGTTCTACAATCGTCCGATAACGGAGTTCTGGGACGTAAACTTCGGCTGGCGACGCGACTTCTTCCGCACCAATCGCAACTATGCTGCATTCGGGCTCTCAGGAATTGCGCCCTATTTCCTGGAGGTCGAGCTGACCGGCTATGTCAGCGAGAATGGCGTGTTGAGCGGTCGGCTTGAACTCGCGACCGACTTCCTCGTCGCTCGCAACGTGTTTGGCGACGATGGGCCAGGCCTCTACCTCAAACCGGCGCTGGAGCTGAATGCCAGTGCCGGCAATGATCGAGAGCTTGAGGTCCGTCGTGGCTTCACCGACGTGGAACTCTCACTTCAGCTACGCTACGAATTTTCGCCGCGCATCGCGCCCTACATGCAGGTCGGATGGGAACGACAACTCGGGGCGACGTCCAATGAATCTCGGGCTGGAGGTGAGCGCATCAGCAACAGCTATGCAGTGATTGGAATACGCTCACTGTTCTGATACCAGGCGGACAGGCAGCTGATTGATGAACGAGCCTTGTGAAGGGATCGCGATGCGCGGCGATCAATTGCCTCCGGAGTCGCATCTCCTCGTCGTCGAGGATGACGGGGAGATGCGCAACCTGATCGTGAAGTTCCTTCGCCAGAACGGCTTCCGCGTGACCGGGGCGCGCGATGGCAGGGAGATGTGGGACACGCTCGCTGCGGCCTCAGTTGACCTCGTTCTGCTCGACGTGATGCTTCCGGGCCAATCAGGTCTCGATCTTTGCCGCGCGCTGCGCGCCCGATCTGCCATCCCAATCATCATGGTGACGGCCCGTGGCGAGGAGGCCGAGCGCGTCCTTGGCCTGGAACTGGGCGCCGACGACTATATTCCGAAACCGTTCGGACGTGCTGAGCTCTTGGCCCGCGTGCGAGCTCTGCTGCGGCGATCCGGCGGCGTGGCATCCGACGCGGCAGTTGGTCTCGCCGGCGACCACCTGCTCTTCGGTGGGTGGTCACTCGACACCCGGAGACGCGAACTGACGTCACCGGACGGCGTCGCTGTGGATTTGTCCGGTGGCGAGTACGACCTGTTGCTGGCGTTCTGCGAGCATGCACAGCGCGTCCTAAGTCGGGACCAGTTGCTCGATCTTGCCCGCAACCGGCACGCCTTCAACGGTACCGACCGATCGGTGGACGTCATGGTGAGCCGCCTTCGCCGCAAGCTTGAGCCAACGGAAGAGAGCCCGACGGTGATCAAGACCGTCCGAGGCGCGGGCTACATGCTGGTCCCGTCTGTGAAGCGCGGCCCTTGAAGGCACTGAACTGGCTCTTGCCGGGAAGTTTGGGCGGGCGAGTTGTCCTGGTCCTCCTTGCAGGCCTTCTGTCGTTCCATGTTGGCAGCCTTTGGGTGCACCAGGCTGGCACCGAGGCCTTGCTGGGCACCACGCGAGAGGCGCAACTTGCCGAGCGACTGGTCGCCGCCAAGCGCGCCGTAGCGGATCTGCCGGCGACGGAGCGGGACCGAACGGCTCATGCTCTTTCGTCGGGCAACCTCGAACTGCACTGGACGGCCGCGCCAACGGTGCGCTTGACCGACGAAACCAGCGCCCGCATCGAGGCTCTCCGTGCCAGGCTTGGCGAGCTCGTGCCAGCCGCCGATCTCGCGGGTATGCGGATCGGCTATGCGGAACAGGGCAGCTCGCACGCTGACGCCGCTCGTCACCAACTCGTCGGCGCGCTGCCACTGGCGGACGGCTCCTGGTTGAATTTTTCTGCAGCACTTTTCCGGCCGAGTGCGCCCGAGCATGCGACGCTGCTTTCCACCACGGCGATGGCCATCGGGATTCTCGTGATCTCGTTCGTCGTGGTGCGGCTCATTGCGCGGCCGCTGCAAGCCCTGTCAGATGCGGCTGATCGTATCGGCGTCCAGGGTGCCGCCGTTGCGGTTCCAGAGAGGGGGCCTCGCGAGGTCCTGCACGCGGCACAGGCGTTCAACCGGATGCAGGCGCGGATCGATCGTCTTATCGCCGATCGGACACAAGCCCTTGCTGCCGTGAGCCATGATCTCCGCACGCCAATATCTCGACTGCGCCTTCGGGCCGGCTTTCTCGACGACGACGACGCAGCGCGCGCCATCGACTCCGATCTGGATGAGATGGAAGCCATGATCGCGGGGACGCTCGCCTATCTCCGCGGTGATTCGGAGACGGAGGAGCGAAGGGCGGCCGACGTGGTTGCGATGATCGAGACACTTTGCGACGGTGCCACAGATGCTGGCGCGGCGGTGAGTTATGCTGGGCCGCCGCAAGCCAGGCTTGTCTGCCGGCCCGTGACACTGAAACGGGCGTTCGCGAATCTGTTGCAGAATGCGGTGATGTACGGGGGAGGCGCCCGAGTCATGCTGGAAGATCGGCCGAGCAACATCGTCGTGCGCTTCGAGGATAACGGCCCCGGAATACCCCCGGCGGATCTGGATGCCGTCTTTGAACCGTTCAGGCGCCTGGAGTCATCGCGCAACCGAGGTACGGGCGGATCCGGCCTCGGACTGACAATCGCGCGGCAAGTGGTCCAGGCCCATGGCGGTTCGCTCGTGCTTCAAAATCGAGCAGAGGGCGGGCTGGCAGCCATTGTGGAGCTTCCCCGCGCAGAAGCGGCAGCACTGAAGGAGCGATCGACATGAAGACCTTCGGAAGGCGCGCATTGTGGCTCGCTTCCCTGGGACTCCTACCACTCGATGTCCATGCTGAAGCGTTGCCGCGAGTCCAGGTGTGGCGCGATGCGGCTTGCGGCTGTTGTCATGGCTGGGTCGAGCACATGCGCGCGGCTGGCTTTCCGATCGAGGACAACGTCGTCCCGTCCGTGGCATCCGCTCGTCGCATGCTCGGCACGCCGGCCGATCTCCTGTCGTGCCACGCCGCACGCGTAGAGAGGTTCGTACTGGAAGGACATGTGCCGGCCACGGCAGTGAAGCGGCTATTGGCGTCGAGGCCAAGGACTGTTCGCGGCCTCGCTGTGTCGGCGATGCCTGCAGGGTCGCCCGGCATGGAAATTCCAGGGGAGGCCCCCGACACCTACGACGTCATCGCCTTCGATGCGCACGGTGGGCGAATGAGTTTTATGCGTTTCCGTGGCGGAGAGCCGGCGTGAGCGCAGCGGCTTAGGTCGCCGCCATAACCAATCTCGCAAGACATCCATGCGACCACGCGCTGCCAAGTCCAGCGCGTCAATCAGCCACGACTTCAGCATGCCATCCATCCGTGTTGAGCGCGCTCATCAATCGTTCGGACTCGGAGGGCGCGGCCACGATCTGAAGCTCCCGGCGCTCGAGATCGAAACGCAACTCCCGTTCGATTGATGCCGCTTTCAGCGTTGCGGCAACACCCTTGGCGCATCCGCCACACGTCATGTTGGAAATGCGAAATTTGATCATGGACCACTCCTTTGCATGAGCCCCGCACTAGAGATGGGACGTTCCAACGTTGCAGGGTCAAGGGGCCGATTGGCGCGGTGCCACTCCAGTAGTTGCTGGTTCCCTGCCGCACTCGTGCGGCCTCAATGCCCGAACGCGCCCCTCAAGGATTCTCCCGACGAAGAGGAAGTCGATCGCATCATCCTGGACACAATCCGACAAAGTGTGTCGTGAGCTGCTAGTTGCTACCGCTACTGCCATGCAGAGGCTAGCTACGCATGATGGCGCTGGCTGATCGCTAGCGCCCAACCGCGAGAGGAACGGCACATGCGATCAAGCACGCAGTTCAGGACATACGGATTGCTTGGCCTGTTGGGTATAGCGCTGGCTGGCTGCGCGGCTCAGCCGACGGCGTCCGGCTCCGCGCCTCGAGCGGCTGCCTCCGCAGCAACGCCCGCGCACACCATGTCTGGAATGTCGGGGATGGATCACCAGGCAATGATGGCGCACTGCGCGCAGATGCGTCAGCAGGCGCGGCAGGGAGCAGCGCTGCCGCCGAACATGCAGCAAATGATGGCCCAGTGCGATGCCATGGACCGCTCAATGGGCTCGCCACCTTCACGATAGTAATCCCCGTTTGAGTAACAGGTAGCGGCGGCTTCGCGGAGCGCTCGGGCGTGCGCGAACTGCGGGTGCGCCGCCTCCTGCGACAGGCAAGGTGCATTTCCGCATCTAAGTCGGGCAATGCTGACTTCGCATTAGGGCGCCGCTGCACGAAGGCAGATCACGTGAAGCGGCGAGTAAGCGTCATCCCTCGGCTGCCTTGCGGCGCGGAGCGGTGATCGGCTGACCTGTTGGGCTGGTGGGTGGGCGGGGATCCGTTGGCGCCCTTAAGCCTAGGGGTAAGGTCGGTGCCGGACGGTCGTGTGGGCGAGGTGATCAGTGTGGTGCAGCGCCGGCGGCGCTGGGCGCTCGAGCAGAAGCTGGCGCTGGTGGAGGAGGTGTCGCGGCCGGGCGCGTCGGTGGCGGCTGTGGCGGATCGGCATGGGATGAGCCGGAGCCTGCTGTTCGAATGGCGGCGCCAGGTGCGCGAGGGAACGATGCCGGGCGTGGTGCGCGCCGAGGAGGCTGCGTCACTGGTGCCGGTGCGCGTCGTGGAGGACGCGCCGCGGAAGGAGGTGCCGCGCCGGCCACCGTCGTCACGCAGGGCGTCCGATCGTCCGGGCAAGGCGGCAGCGACGATCGAGGTGGTGCTGTCGAACGGCCGCGTGCTGCGGGTTTCCGAGGCGATCCGACCGGAGGTGCTGGGACGGCTGGCGGCGGCGCTGGAAGCCTGATGCTGGCGCTGCATTCTGGTGTGCGTGTCCACCTTGCGCTTGGCGTGACGGACATGCGCAAGGGGTTCGACGGGCTGGCCGCGCAGGTGCAGTCGGTGCTGAAGGCCGATCCGTTCTCCGGCCACCTGTTCCTGTTCCGCGGCAAGCGAGGCGATCTGCTGAAGGCGTTGTGGTGGGATGGCCAGGGCCTGGTGCTGCTGGCGAAGCGGCTGGAGAAGGGCCGGTTCATCTGGCCGACGATCGCGCGTGAGGGCGTGGTGACACTGACGACGGCGCAGCTGGCAATGCTGCTGGAAGGTCTGGATTGGCGCACGCCGATGCCGAGCTGGAAGCCCGAGATCGCGGTGTAGGCTCTTGCGCCGACGCGGCGGCATCTGGGACGATTCCGGCGTGACGCCGCATCCCGACAGCGCGCTGCCGAATGATCCCGCTGCCCTGGCGGCGGTGATCGCGGCACTGCAGGGCGAGTTGGCTGAGGAGCGCGCGGCACGTCGTGCGGCGGAGCTCGGCCTACAGGCGAAGGCGCTCGAGGCGGAGCGGCTGCGGGTGCAGATCGCGCGGCTGCGGCACGAGCGGTTCGGGCGATCGTCGGAGCGGCTGGCGGGCGAGGTCGAGCAGCTGGAGTTGCGGCTCGACGAGGTGCTGGCCGACATCGCCGCGTCAGGCGGCGCTGACGACGCTGAGGACGAGACGGCCAGCGCCAAGGCGCCGGAGGAGAAAGCACGACGCCGTGCTCGTCGTCCTCTGCCAGAGAACCTGCCGCGGCGCGATGTCGAGCACATGCCTGACGGGGTTTGCGCCTGCCGCGCCTGTGGTGGCGCGCTGCGCAAGGTGGGCGAAGACGTGACGGAGATCCTCGAATACCGTCCCGGTCGGTTCGAGGTGGTGCGCCACGTCCGGCCTGCGTTCTCCTGCCGGAGCTGCGAGGCGATGACGCAGGCGCCGATGCCCTCGCTGCCCATCGAGCGTGGCAGGCCGGGGCCTGGGCTGCTGGCCCATGTGCTGGTCTCGAAATACTGCGACCATCTCCCGCTCTACCGCCAGGCGGAGATCTACGCCCGCGATGGTCTGGACCTGCCGCGCGGGCTGCTGGCTGGCTGGGTAGGCAGGTCGGCTGCGCTGGCAGAGCCCATGGCCGCATACATCGGCCGACACGCCCTGGCCGGGGCGCGGGTGCATGCCGACGACACGCCGATGCCGATGCTCTCGCCAGGAAAGGGCCGGACCCAGGCGGCGCGGTTCTGGGCCTATCTCCGCGACGATCGGCCGTTCGGCGGGCGCGATCCGCCTGCGGTGCTCTACGAGTTCACGCCGGACCGGAAGGGTGAGCATCCACAGCGGCGCCTGCGCGACTTCAAGGGCGTCCTGCAGGCCGACGCCTATGCCGGGTTCAACGCCCTCTACGACAGCGGCAGGATCGTCGAGGCGGCGTGCTGGACGCATGCGCGGCGCTACTTCCACGACGAGTTGCTGGCGAACGGCAGCCCGCTGGCGCGCGAGGCGATCGAGCGCATGCAGCCGTTGTTCGCCATCGAGGCGGAGATCCACGGGCAGCCGCCGGAGGCGCGCCTCGCCGCCCGCCAGGCCCGCTCGGCGCCGGTGATGGCCGACCTGCACGCCTGGCTGGAGGCGACGCTGCGGCGGATCTCCGGCAAGTCGGACCTAGCCAAGGCCATCCGCTACACGCTGGCGCAGTGGGGGGCGCTGACGACGGTGCTGCGCGACGGCCGCGCTTGCCTGCACAACAACGCCGCGGAGCGGCGCATGCGCCCGCTCGCGCTCGGGCGGAAGAACTACCTGTTCGCCGGGTCGCTGGAGGGCGGCAGGCGCGCGGCGATCATCTACACCCTCGTCGGCACCGCGGAGCTGAACGGCTGGGATC
>VFQR01000577.1_pt1 | contig 45703 bp, 42 predicted proteins | sample 3512321 | NCBI WGS metagenome assembly VFQR01 (sample SAMN10412374, study PRJNA504923) | tailings metagenome | isolation source: Relicate 3 Philex TSF1 revegetated site | place: Philippines: Tuba, Benguet | collected 2017-08-29 | reverse complement strand
CGGAGCTGCTCTCCAACCTAGAGGGGAACCTCAAGACCGTGGTGTTCGGTCAGGACGCGGCGATCACGGCGCTGTCCTCGGCCATCAAGCTTGCCCGGGCCGGCCTCCGCGAACCGGAAAAGCCGATCGGCTCCTATTTGTTCACCGGCCCGACCGGCGTCGGCAAGACCGAGGTGGCCAAGCAGCTCGCCGATACGCTCGGCGTGGAACTGCTCCGCTTCGACATGTCCGAATACATGGAACGTCATACCGTCTCGCGGCTGATCGGCGCCCCTCCGGGCTATGTCGGCTTCGACCAGGGCGGACTGCTGACCGATGGCGTGGACCAGCATCCGCACTGCGTGGTGCTGCTCGACGAAATCGAGAAGGCGCATCCGGACCTGTTCAATATCCTGTTGCAGGTGATGGACCACGGCAAGCTGACGGACCACAACGGCAAGTCGGTCGATTTCCGCAACGTCATCCTGATCATGACGTCGAATGTCGGCGCCATGGAGCTGCAGAAATCGCCGATCGGCTTCGGCCGGAAGCGCGAGCAGGGCGATGACGAGGAAGCGATCAACCGGATGTTTACGCCGGAGTTCCGCAACCGTCTCGACGCCATCATCTCCTTCGGCCCGCTGCCGCCGGCGACCGTCCGCCGCGTGGTGGAAAAGTTCGTGCTGCAGCTCGAAGGCCAGCTGGCCGAGCGTGGCGTCACCATCGAGCTGACCCCCGAGGCGGCCGAATGGCTCGCCCAGCGTGGCTACGACGAAAAGATGGGTGCCCGTCCGCTCGGCCGGGTGATCCAGGAGTTCGTCAAGAAGCCGCTGGCCGATCAGGTGCTGTTCGGCGAGTTGCAGAACGGCGGCTCCGTGACGGTGGCCGTGGTGGGCGTTGGTCCCGACGCCAAGCTCGAGCTCATCGCCCTGCCGCCGCGTCCGGCGCGGCCCAAGGCGCTGGCCGGCCCCAAGAAGAAGGCCGCGAAGCCGGCCGACAAGCCGGCCGCCGAAAACAGCTGACGCCGCCGCAAAGCGCATCAAGCACAAGGCCGGGAGCGATCCCGGCCTTCCTGTTTCCGGCAGTTGCTACTCCACCGGGCTGCGCATCACGAACCCGACACACAGGGCGAGATACACCGCCCCCGGCACGAGGATCGCTGGCAGCCCGAACTGGCGATAGGCGAGGGCGCCGACCAGCGCCCCGAGCAGCAGCGCCGCCCAGACCTGCAGGTGCTGCAGCCAGCGCCATTTCGGCACCACGCCGAAGATCGCCCCGGCGAGGTCCTGCCCGGCCGCGAACAGCGTCCCCGTCACGAAGGTCGTCCCCAGCCGCGCGCCGCCGGTGAAGGGCAGGGCGGCATTCTGCGCGCCGGCCCCGAGGGCCAGCACCAGCATGGAGAGCGTCGCCGGCACCCCATTGGTCCACAGCAGCAGAGCCAGCGCGAGGCTCAGCATCACGAAGCCGAGCACGAGGCTCGGCCCATGCCGGTGCCCTCTCAGCGCCAGCAACGATCCAACAACGCTGCCGAAAAAGAACATCGCCACCAGCCCGAGCGGCAGCAGCAGCGGCTCGGCATGGAGCAGCGCCGTGCCCAGCTGCGTGGTATTGCCGCTCATGAACGACGTGTAGTAACCGCCCAGCTCGATGAAGCCGACCGCGTCGATGAAGCCGGCGCAGGCGGTCAGCGCCAGCCCCACCAGCAGCCGCCGCTGCGGCTTCACCGCTGCCCCCGCCGGAAGAGGGTCAGGAATGGACCTTGAGGGGAACAGGGGTGCCGCATCGGGCGCAACCGGGAAGGATTCGGGCAGGACGCATCGCACGATAGGCGCGCCGGCGTGGCCCGCGCAAGCCGCGGGCCGGGATCAGGCCGCGCGCTCGGCCACCGCCGCCGGCACGCCGAACAGATCGTACTCGTCGGAATCGGTCACCTTCACCGCCACCATGTCGCCCGGCTTGATCCCGTCGGCTTCATGGATGATCACCGCGCCGTCGATCTCCGGCGCGTCCCACTGGCTGCGCCCGACGGCCCGGCCCATTTCGGGCTGCACGTCGTCGACCAGGACGTCGATGGTGCGTCCGACCTTGCGCGACAGCACCTCGGTCGAGATGTCCTGCGCCAGTTCCATCAGCCGCTCGAACCGCTCGCGCCGCACCTCGTCCGGCACGATCCCCTCTAGCGCATTGGCGGGCGCACCGGTCACCGGCTCGTATTCGAAGCAGCCGATCCGATCGATCTCGGCTTCCTCGAGCCAGTCGAGCAGGAACTCGAAGTCCTCCTCCGTCTCGCCGGGGAAGCCGACGATGAAGTTGGAGCGGATGGCGAGGTCCGGCGCAATGGCGCGCCAGGACTTGATCCGGTCGAGCGTCTTCACATGGTTGGCCGGCCGCCGCATGGCCTTCAAGACGTTGGGAGCCGCGTGCTGGAACGGAATATCGAGATAGGGCAGGATCTTGCCCTCCGCCATCAGCGGGATCACCCCGTCGACATGCGGATAGGGGTAGACATAGTGCATCCGCACCCAGGCCCCGAGCTTGCCCATCTCCTCGGCCAGCGTCTGAAACCGCGCCTCCACATCCACGCCGCGATATTTCGAGGTCGCGTATCTGAGGTCGACGCCATAGGCCGAAGTGTCCTGCGAGATCACCATGATCTCCTTGACCCCCGAGGCCACCAGCCGCTCCGCCTCGTACAGCACCGAGGCGATCGGGCGCGAGGCGAGATCGCCGCGGATCTGCGGGATGATGCAGAAGCTGCAGCGATTGTTGCAGCCCTCGGAAATCTTGAGATACGCGTAGTGCCGCGGCGTCAGCTTCAGCCCGGCTTCCGGCACGAGATCGACGAACCGGTTCGGCACCGGCGGCAGGTGCCGGTGCACCGCATTGACCACGTCCTCGTATTGATGCGGCCCCGTCACGGCCAGGACGCCGGGATGCGTCTCGCGGATCAGGCTCTCCTCGACCCCGAGGCAGCCGGTCACGATCACCTTGCCATTCTCCCCGATTGCCTCGCCGATCGCCTCGAGGCTCTCCTTCTTGGCGCTGTCGAGAAAGCCGCAGGTGTTAACGATGACGATGTCCGAGCCCTGATAGTCGCGCGAGAAGCTGTAGCCCTGGGCGCGCAGCGTCGTCAGGATGCGTTCGGAATCGACGAGGGCCTTCGGGCAGCCGAGGCTGACCAGGCCGATCTTGGGGGCGTCTGTCATGGCGCGTGCCTATACGCCAAACTGCGGAAAAAGCAATGATCGTCGCCTTGCGATGATCACAGGGCAGGCTTGCGGCGACATACCTGCGCAATCCGGCTTTATTGCCAATCCGTAATTTGACTGAGGAACTCCACTTAGCAAGGACTGCTCCGCCGCGCCTCCTGCGGCGATACGGAGCCCACCCTCATGGATCTGACCACTCTTTCCCGCTACCAGCCCTTCGCCCTCGCTGCCCTGCGCATCATCAGCGCGCTGCTGTTCATCGCGCATGGCACGCAGAAGCTGTTTGCGTTTCCCATGGGCCGCATGCCCGGTCCGGTCGACTATTTCTCGCTGATGGGCCTCGCCGGCGCGCTCGAAACGTTCGGTGGCCTGCTGCTGCTCGTCGGGCTCTTCACCCGGCCCGTCGCCTTCGTGCTCTCGGGCCTGATGGCCTTCGCCTACTGGATGGCGCACGCCCCCGCCGACGTCTTCCCGGTCAACAATGGCGGCGACGCGGCGATCCTGTTCTGCTTCGTCTTCCTGTATCTGGTCTTCGCAGGGCCGGGCGCGCTCAGCCTCGATGGGCGGCGCAAGGCCGCCTGATCGGCAGGTCAAGGCAGGCCCGGTATCTCCCCTCAGATATCGGGCTTGCTCGCAGGCGGACTGCGCCGCGCGGTCCGCCGGGCCGGCCGCGCCGGGGACGGGCCGATGATGTCTTCGGCATCGTTCTCGTCGAGCGCCTCGTCCGCGGCGATATCGTGGATGGCCTCACGCACGTCGTCGAGCAGATCGTCGTGCACCCGCGACAGGCTCACCGCCCGCGTCGCCGTCTCATGCGACTTGAAGAAGACGAGGATCATCTCGCACACCACACGCAGCACCAGCAGCGCCAGCGCCCCGAACACCGCGATCTCGAGCAGGCCCCAGAGCCCGTCGCCGAAGGTGCGGCTGAAGGTGGCGAACAGGTGGATCACCGCCCACAGCAGGATGGCGGCCATGCCGGTGGCATAGAGCAGCGGCACCAGCCGCGGCGAGAGCACCGTGTCCAGCCGGAACAGCACCGGCGAAAGCAGAATCTTCTTGATGTCGTCCATGATCATGTCGTCACTCCCGGCAGAATCTGCGGCTCAGGCAGGATGCGGATGTCATGCTGCGGAAACAAGGGCTTCTGCGGCCGCGACCGTCGGCCCGAACCGCGCTTCGAAGGCGTGCCGCAGCGCGGCGTCGACCTCGGGCAGCGTAACCAGCTGGCCCAGGTCCTCGAGGCTGGTCACCCCCTGGTCGGAAATGCCGCACGGCACGATGCCGCCGAAATGCTCGAGCTCGGGCATCACGTTGATGGCGATGCCGTGAAAGCTCACCCAGCGGCTGACCCGGACACCGATAGCGGCGATCTTGTCCTCACGGCCCGGCCCCTTCTCGGGGCGATCCACCCACACCCCGATCCGGCCTTCGCGGCGTCCGGCCTTGACGTTGAAGCTCGCCAGCGTGTCGATGATCAGCCCTTCGAGCCCGCTGACGAGGCAGCGCACGTCGCGGCCGCGCTCGCGGAGGTCCAGCATGAAGTAGACCACGCGCTGGCCCGGCCCATGATAGGTGTACTGCCCGCCGCGCCCGGCCTCGTAGACCGGGAAGCGTCGGGGCGCCAGCAGGTCGCCCGGCGTCGCCGAGGTGCCGGCCGTGTAGAGCGGCGGGTGCTCCAGCAGCCACACCAGTTCCCCGGCCTCGCCTGCCGCAATCGCTGCCGCGCGTGCTCGCATCGCTTCCAGCGCCTCGGGGTAGGGCACCAGCCCGTCGCTGATCGCCCAGGCGACCGGACGGCTGTCGGCGCGCCACAGCTTTCGCGATGTGTCGCAGATCGGGTCGGTCGTTAACGCTTCGGTAATCATGGCCAGACGATGCTCCGGCTATAAGGTCATGCCCGGCCCGAGTCCGTCGGGCCGCTTTGCATCCGGATATGTATGAGCACTCTAGAGCAGATTGAAGTCGACATCACCGTGGAACTGGGCGCGGCCGTCATGCCCGTGCACCATCTGCTGCGCATGGGCCGCGGCGCGGTGATCGAGCTCGATACCGGCGAAACCGATTCCCTGCGGGTCTACGCCAACAACACCCTGATCGCGCGTGGCGAGGTGAAGGTGGAGGATGGCCGGCTGAGCGTCGAACTGACCGAGAAGGTGCGCCGGCCCGGCTGATATCCCCAACCTTGCTGCCTGTCGCAATTAAACGCTTGAGCCACCCCGAGCCTTTTGCTACACGCAGCCTCGCTTCGCCGGTTCGGCGCGGCGTTTCCCTCGGCGTGCGGTCGTGGCGGAATTGGTAGACGCGCAGCGTTGAGGTCGCTGTGCCGCAAGGCGTGGAAGTTCGAGTCTTCTCGACCGCACCAGGGAAACACACAAAGGCCCGCGCAAGCGGGCTTTTTTGTTGTCCGGCTGTTGCAGCGGCCGTCATGCCTCGCTCAGCCGATCGCCTGCGGAAAATCACCCGCCTGTGCGCCGGGCTCCTCGGCCTCGATGGCCCGCAGCGCCTCCCGGGCCTCGATTTCGAGGATGTTGATCGCCGAGTTGGTCGTGCCGCGATCCTGGCGGGCGAGGGTCAACTCCAGCATCGGCACCTGCCCGCCCACGATCGGTACGAAGGCCAGCGAGCGGTCGCGGAGGTCCTCGATGATGTCGATGCGGCTCAGAAAGGCGATCACGCCCTGGCGCTTCGCCATCGAGCGCAGCAGGTCGACCGAGTCGGAGACGAAGCCGGGCTTGAAGTCGATGCCGGCCCGGGCGAACGCATCGTGCATCACCCCATAAGGCAGCATGCCGCGCGCCGGCATCACGAGCGGCAGGTCGAGGCACTCCGACAACCGGATGCTGCGGCGCTTGGCGAGGGGATGCGCCACCGACACCACGGCCCCCAGCCCGAAGCGGAAGATCGCCGTGGCATTGACGCTGGGGTGACGGGGCAGGGCATAGGCGAGCGCCAGGTCGGCCTCTCCGCCCAGCAATTCCGAGAACACCCGCTCGGTCGGTGCCGACGAGATCGTCACGGCAATGCCCGGGTGGTTGCGGCGGAACTGCGCCACGATGGGCAGCAGCACGCCATCGGCGATGCCCTGGTTGGCCGCGATCTTCACCGTACCGCTGGAGACGCCGCGCAGCTGCTCGATGCGCGCCTGCACGCGCCCATATTCCTTCAGCGTCTCGCGAATGTGCCCGATCAGCACCTCGCCGGCCGCCGTCAGCCGCAGGCGCTTCGGCAGCCGATGGAAGATCTGGACGCCCATCGCGTCTTCCAGCTCAAGTATCTGCCGGTTGATCGAGGACGCCGACACGTTGAGCCGCTCGGACGCCTTTCGGATCGAGCCCGTGCGCGCCACCATGTCCAGATATCGCAGCAGTCTCGAATGCAGCATGTCCGTCCCGGGCCGATGAGACGGCAGACTGCACGAATGCCGCCGTCTTAGGCAAGGTAGTGTTGCCGCTCGATTTGGCGCCATGGAACGCAGTTTGCGCGCAGACGGGGTGACGGCAGGACGGAAAACACCAGCTGCGGCAAGGCGCACTCTGCTGCACCGTACGCAAAAAGCGCACACAGTCGGCCTGAAAAAGCTTCTTCCTAACATCGGCAACCCTGCCTCAAATACCCTCGAAGGCCAGCGGCAGCCCCTCCATCTCCGCCACGGCCCTCGGGGTAACTCCCTCCAGCAGCGTCATTTCACGCCGGGCTCCTGCAAGACCCGGCCAGCATCGGGTGCGCACATGAACCATCACCGTATCTCTCGTCGTGACACGCTGCGCCTCATCGGCGCCGGCGGCGCGGCCAGCCTCCTCATGCCGCGTCTGGCCTTCGCCCAGGCGCCGACCGCCGTAACCTTCCAGCTCTCCTGGCTGCCCTCGGTGCAGTTCGGCGGCAGCTATTTGGCGCTGCAGAACGGCCTGTGGGCCGCCAAGGGGCTGGACGTGACGCTCGCGGCCGGCGGCCCGAACGCGCCGGTCGAGCCGCCCGTCGTGGCCGGCACCGCGCTGATGGGTATCTCGGCCGCCGACTACACCGCGGCGGCGGTCGCGGAGGGCGCCCCGTTCAAGATCATCGCGGTGGCGATGCAGAAGAACCCCTTCGCCATCACCTCGCTGCCCGGCAACCCGGTCAACACCCCGGCCGATCTGGTCGGCAAGAAGATCGGCATGGCGACGGCGAACACGCCGGTGCTGCAGGCCCTCTGCACGCTCAACGGCGTCGACATCAGCCAGATCGAGATCGTGCCGACCCAGTACGATCCCGCGCCGCTCGTCAATGGCGAGGTGGATTGCCTGCTGGCCTGGCTCACCGACCTGCCGGTGGCGATGACCGTGCAGGGGGTCGACAATGTGACCATGCTGCTCGCCGACCATGGCTATGCCGTTCACAGCCAGACCTACATCGTCACCGAGGACGCGCTCGCCAACCGGCGTGCCGACGTCGTGGCACTGCTCTCGGGCGAGATCGACGGCTGGAACGCCTACAAGGCCGACACCGATGCCGCCGCGGCAGCGACGCTGGAAATGTTCCCCGATGCCGGGCTCGATCTGCCGACGCAGGAACTGCAGGCCGAGCGTCAGCTCGATCTGATGTTCTCTCCGCTGACCGACGAGTTCGGCTTCGGCTGGTTCACCGACGAGACCGTGGCGCAGAACATCGAGACCCTCGCCTTGCTCGGGCGCGACGTCACCGCCGACCTCTGGGATCGCTCCGTGCTGGAAGAGATCTACGGCTGATGCGCAAGCGGTCCGGCAGCGGTATCGGGCGTCTCAACGGCCCGCCGGAAGTGGAAATCGCCGGCGTCGCCAAGACCTTCGGGCAGGGCGCCGCCGCCGTTGCCGCGCTGAGCAGCATCGATCTGCGGCTGCGGCCGGGCAGCACCACCGCGCTGGTGGGGCCGTCCGGCTGCGGCAAGTCGACCCTCCTGCGCATCGTCGCCGGGCTCGAGACGCCGTCGAGCGGCAGCGTCGCCGTCGCCGGCTCGGCGCCCCATGAGGTAGCCCGGCTGGGCGAGCTGGCGGTCGCCTTCCAGGATGCTTCGCTGCTGCCCTGGCGGACGGCGGCCGAGAACGTGGCGCTGGCGCGCGAACTCGCCCGTCAGCCGCGCGATGCCGACCTGGTGCGCGAATTGCTGGCCCTGGTGGGGCTCGCCGGTTTCGAGAACAAGCGGCCGTCCGAACTCTCGGGCGGCATGCGGCAGCGCTGCGCCATCGCGCGCTGCCTCGCCACCTCGCCGCGCCTGCTGCTGCTCGACGAGCCGTTCGGCGCGGTCGACGAGCTGACCCGTCGCCGCCTCAACCTCGAACTGCCGCGGGTCTGGGAGGGCAGGGGGACGACGACGCTCCTCGTCACCCACTCTGTAACGGAAGCGGTCCTGCTGTCGGATCGCGTCATCGTCATGAGCCCGCGCCCGGCCACCATCATCGCGGACATCGCCATCGACCTGCCGCGCCCGCGCCGCGCCGCCGATCTCACCGCACCTGCCTTCCTCAAACTCGCCGAGCAGATCAATGCCGCCCTCGGCATAGTCGATGCCGACCCGCCGGCGGGCGCCGACAGCGGCGACATCGTCTATCTCCGGGCCGGCAAGAAATGAGTCTCGCCGGCGCCGTCCTTCCCGATCGGCTGACCTTCAGCCTGTCGCGCGACACGCTCCGCACCGGGCTGGGGCTCGTGGCGCTGCTCATCGTCTGGGAAATCGTCGCAGGAGGGTTGCTCGCCGGCCGCTTCATCATCGCGCCGCCCAGCGCCATCGTTGCACGCATTGCGGGCGATCTGGGCCTGTTCAGCCGCGCGCTCGGCACCACGCTCGCCGAAGCCGCGCTGGGCTTCGTCTTCGGCAATCTCGCGGCCATCGCGCTCGCCCTCGTCGCGGTATCCCTGCCGCGCTCGGAGCGCTTGATCCAGGCGATCGCGCTGGTGGTCTTCTGCCTGCCGCTGGTCGCGACTGGTCCGATCCTCAGGGTCCTGTTCGGACCCGGCTGGGGGCCGCAGGTCACGCTGGCCGCGCTCGCGGTCTACTACACCACCTTCGTGCCGCTGGTGGTGGGCCTGCGCGCCGTACCCGCGACCTGGATCGACCTCGTCCATTCCTATGGCCGGGGTCGCGTCACCGCGCTGCTGGTCGTGCGCTTCCGCGCTGCCATGCCCTATCTGATGGCCGGGCTGCAGATCGCCGCCCCGGCGGCCTTCCTCGGCGCCATGGTCGGCGAGTTCACCGGCGCCGATCGCGGCATGGGCGTGCTCAGCATCCAGACCATGCGCAGCCTCGATGTCGAAGGCACCTGGGCGCTCGCGACGCTGGCGACCCTCGTCACCGTCTCGGCCTATGCGCTCGTCGGCTGGCTCGGCCGCCTGTTCAATGTGGGCAAGCCCCCCGTGCTCCTCACACCCCCGCCGCCGGCCCGCCCGCGCAGCGCCCTCGGGGCCTTGCGCCAGCTCCTCGTCTTCCTCGCCATCGCGGCGAGCCTGCTGCTGCTGTGGCAGCTGGCGATGGACGCTTTCGGGCTCTCCCGCTTCTTCGCCAAGCGCCCGGGCGACGTGCTCGCCTATCTCGTCACCAGCCCCGCCGCGGCCGAGAACCGCGCGGTGCTGTGGGGCGCGCTCTCTTCGACGCTGGTCGTCACCCTGCCGGGTTACCTCGCGGGGCTGGGGCTGGGCTTCGTCCTCGCCGCGGTCTTCTGCCTCTTTCCCACCGTCGAGCGGGTGATGACGCCGGTCGCCCTGGCGCTGCGCTCCATCCCCATCGTCACCACCGCCCCGCTGATCGTGCTCGCCATGGGCCGTGGCCCCGCAGGCATGGTGACCATCGTTGCGGTGATGATCTTCTTTCCCACCCTCGTCGCCTGCCTGCAGGGCCTGCGCCAGACGCCGGGGCAGGTGCATGACGTCTTCGACAGCTACGCCGCCGGTCGCCTCACCAAGCTCTGGCGTGCGCAGATCCCGGCCATGCTGCCCGCCCTGTTCGCGGCCGCGCGCATGGCCGTACCCGCCGCCGTGCTCTCCGCCACCGTCGCCGAATGGCTCGCCACCGGCACCGGCATCGGCAACCTCATGGCGCTCACCAATTCCACCAGCAATTACAACATGCTGTGGAGTGCCGTGACCGTGCTCACGCTGCTGTCGGTCGCCTGCTACTGGCTCGTCGGCCTGCTCGAGCGCCGCATCCTCTCCCGCTTCGCCCCCGAACAGGTTTCCGCATGACCGTGCTTGCGATCGAACCCGGCCTCGCCCGCGTCCGCGCCCTCTACAGCGCGCTGCTCGACGACCGCGCCTTCATCGACACCGCCCCGCCGTCCGAGCCCCGGCTCAGCGCCGAGGCCGCAACCCTGCTCATCGCCGAAGCCCGCCTGCTCGACCGGCGCCAGTTCGACACCTGGCTCGCGCTCTGGGAACCGGATGCGACGCTTTGGGTGCCGCTGCACGAGAGCAACGACCCCGCCCGCGACCAGTCGCTGCTGCTCGACGATCACCGCCGGCTCCGGGAGCGCGTCTGGCGCATGCACGACAGTTCCGCCTGGGCGCTGCAGCCCATGGGGCAGGTGGTGCGCATCGTGGGCTCCGTCGAAGCCTGGGCGGTCGGCCCCAACGAACTGATCGCCACCAGCACCATCGCGCTCACCCATGAGCGCCTGCAGAAGACGCTGCGGCTCGCCGCGCGCCAGATCCACCGCCTGCGCCGCACCGGCACCGGGCTCCGGATCGTGCGCAAGACGCTGCTCTGCCCGGAGATCACGGCGGGCGCGCCCCATCTCGGCTGGCTGATGTGACGCCCGCCGACTTATTCGAGGACATGCCATGACGACGCTGCAAATCCTGCCCGGCCCCAGCAAGACCGACGCCGCCGCGCGGACGGAAAGCCTGCGGCCGGACGCCGTGGTCGCCCGCGGTCCGGACCTCACCGCCGAACTCGATCATCTGGTGCGCGAGGATGTGCTGCATCGCCGCGTCTATACCGACGAGACCCTGTTCGACATCGAGATGGACCGCGTCTTCGGCGGCACCTGGTGCTATGTCGGGCACGAATCCGAGGTGCCCAACCCCGGCGATTTCGTCCGCAAGCAGCTGGGGCGCCGGCAGATCTTGCTGACCCGCACCAATGACGGCGACATCCGCGGGCTGCTCAACCGCTGCACCCATCGCGGCACCATGCTGGTGGGCGAAAGCGCCGGCTGCGCCAAGCGCTTCACCTGCCCCTATCACGGCTGGGCCTTCGATCTCGACGGCCGGCTGCAGAATCTCCCGGTCTCGGAGAGCTACTTCAAGCTCTACGAGCGCCCCTTCGACCTCGGGCAACTGCACGTCGTCTCCTATCGCGGCTTCGTCTTCGGCACGCTCGCTGCCGAGCCGATGAGCCTCGAAGCCTGGCTGGGGCCGGCCCGGCACTGGCTCGACGAGCATATCGACCGCCATCCCGGCGGCCGCCTCACCGTCCTCAGGAGCCCCATCCAGCAGCACTTCAAGGGTAACTGGAAGATGAGCTGGGACAATGCCGCCGACGGCATCCACGCCACCTTCGCCCACCGCTCCTACAACCTGCTCGGCAAGGAAGCCGACACCGAGACCGTGCTGGCACGCAACCCCAACGCCACCCCGATGATCAGCCGCACGCTGGGTCACGGGCACTGCGTCGTCGACCAGCGCCCCGGCATTCCCGATGGGCCGTGGTCGACAATGCGGCCATTGCCGACGCGCGAGGACCTCGAGGCCTCGCTGCGCAGCCGCGGCACCGAGGTGCCCCGCGACAGCTGGGACCTGATGACCGGCAACATGGTCAACCTCTCGATCTTTCCCAACCTGATCTTCGTCGGCAACCAGATCGCCGTGGTCGAGCCGATCTCGGTGGGCGAGACACGGATGAGCTACTACCTGGTTCTCGCCGACGAGGCGCCCGAGGAGGTCAACCTGATGCGGCTACGCGTCGACGAGGACTTCATGAGCTTCGGCATTCCCGACGATTTCGAGATGTTCGAGCGCGTGCAGGAGGGGCTCGCCATCGAGGAGGAGGAGTGGATCGACATGAGCCGCGGCCACCATGCCGGCGACGAGGTCGACGAGCACGGCCTCGCCACCGGCGGCATCGCGTCGGAGGCGCCGATCCGTGCCTATCTCGCCGAATGGAAACGGCTGATGTCGAAGCCCATCCCCACCACCGTGCGCCGCGCGCGGATCGAGGAATCGAAGTTCATGGCCGCGCAACGCCGCAAAGCCGAGGCCGCGGCGCAGCAACAGGGAGGCCGGACTTGACCGAAGCTGAACACAACAAGGCGCTCGTCGAGCGCTATCACACCGAACTCTGGGCCGGCGGCGACCGCAGCGCCATCGATCGGTACTGGAGCCCCGATGCCGAAGTGCACATGACCGATTTCGACGGCACCGCCGTCAATGTCATCCGCGAGGATGTGGAGCGCTACTGGGGCGCCTTCGACGAGGTCGAAACCCGCATCGATCATCTCGTTGCCGAGGGCGATCGCGTGGTGCTGCACTGGACGACCTCGGGGCGCCATGTCGGCCCCTATGGCGATGTGGCCGCGACGGGCAAGCGCATCACCATGACGGGCATGGATCTGCTCCGGCTCGCCGACGGCCGGATCGTCGAATGCTGGTCCATGTGGGACGGGCTCTCCGTCTACGACCAGCTCGGCGTGTTGAAGATCGGCTGAACAGAGCGCAAACGCATCCGAGGCACTCGCCATGAACCTGCACACCCCCGCACTCGCCGCCGACTACACCATCCCCGAGCACGGCATGGCCTTTGTGCGCAACGCGGTCTCCGCGTCGGATGTCGAGGCGCTGAAGGCGGCCATCGAGTACTGCCGCGCCAATCCCGGCCCGAACTTCCGCACGCTTTCGAAGCCCGGCGAGCCGGTGGTGCAGAGCGATCTGTTCCGCTGGCACGACGTACCGGCCATCCGCAAGGTGGCGTTCGAGGGCGCGCTGCCGCAACTCGCCTGCGCCGCCTTCGGTACCGACAGCGTGATCCTGCTCGAGGATCAGTTCTTCTACTCCGAGATCGGCTCGGGGACGCCCAGCCCCTGGCATCAGGACGAGCCCTACCATCCGCTCGATCCGTGGTTCCTGACCATCTGGGTGCCGCTCGATCCGTACCCCGCCTCGATCGGCATCAAGGCCGTGCCGGGCAGCCACCTCAAGGAGATCTACGCGCCGGTCGAGTTCTCCGCCGGCAAGGCGACGCTGGAGGCGGGAGCGTTCACGCTCGACCCAGTGCCCGATATTGATGCCGCGCCGGAGCGCTATCCCGTGGTCGTCCCCGATGCCGATCCGGGCGACGCCGTGCTGCTCGACTCGCGCACCCTGCATGGGGCAGGGGGCCGGTGCGAGGCGACCTTCCGCCGGATCTCGATCCGCTACGCGCATCCCAACACCGTTTACAAGCCACGCCCCTGGCCGGTCGCCGCCTTCTGGGCGCCCTACGATGTCGACAGCAAATACGGCCAGCGCATCGAAAGCCCGGACTTTCCAATGCTGATCAGGCCTTAGGTCGTTTCACGTTCAAGCTGACGCACAGGCAGTTCAGTCGTCTCCCTCCCCCTTGCGGGGAGGGATCAAGGGTGGGGGTGGGGAGCCACCGGAAAAGCCTTTGATTCACTGGCTCCCGCCACCCCACCCCGGCCCTCCCCATCAAGGGAAGGGAGGCCGACTGAGAACTCAGCGTGTCCCGACAGGCGATCCAACTCAAAGGTAAGTCGCTCCACCTCAGTCGTAGTGGCGCTCGACCTCGCGGAGCAGCGCTTCGGCCGCGGCACGGTCCACCCCGGCGCGCGGCGCCAGCAGCGCCATGGTGCCGGCCCGGTCCAGCGTCTCGGTGAACTGCAGCAGCGGGTGATAGACCGGGCGGTTCCAGAAATCGTGGATCAGCACCCGCGTCGTCGGCGGGCAGCGCAACAAGGCCTGCAGGCCGCAGGCCAGCCGGAAGCGCCCGTCGATGAACACCAGATCCGGCGGCACCGCCCCGAACAGGTCCCACCCAGCCTGGTGATAGGCCGGCCAGCGGTCAACCCATGCCGGATCGGTCGGCACGCTGAACGCGCGGATCGGCCCGAGATCGATGGGCTGCAGCACCACCCGTCCCGCCGCCTCGGCCGCCGCGATCTCCGGATGCTGCCGGATGCGGTCGACCCATGCCATGTCGCCTTCCACGGTGACGATTAGTTCCGGCGACGCCTTGACCGCGAGGAGCGTGCTGCCCCCGGCGCCGAATTCGAGATAGCGCCGCGACGCGCCGAGCACGGCTTCGAGCAGCGCCACCTCGTCCGCGTCCATCCCTGCGGGTGTGAGCTCCGGCGCGTCCATCGCTCAGCTCTCGTCGACGAGATGAAAGCTGCGCGCGACGATGTGATCCCTGAGGCCGAGCGCCGGCCTCGCGCCCGGCACCAGCGCCGCCCGGATACTGTCGGCGTCGGCCAGGCCGGTGGCGTCGATCACCACCTGTGTGAAGGGTGCGACGAGCCCGCGCCGCCGCTTCTCGTCCAGCCCGAACAGCAGCACCCTGAGATCGCCCCGGCTCTCGCAGGCGACGCAGGCGACACCCTCGCCATGGTCGTGCAGCGGCGCCTCCGGGCGCACCACCACCGTCCCGGCAGCCTCGCCCAGCCGCTCGAGGGCTGCAGCCGAGCGCGCGATCGTCACAGGCACCGACCCGATGCGCCGCCCGAACGGCTCTGCCGTCGGTCCGGTCGCGCTCACGAGACGTCCCCGTCCGGCTTCGGCGTGTAGTTGAGGATCGGCCCGAGCCAGCGCTCGACTTCGCGGATCGTCATGCCCTTGCGGCGGGCATAGTCCTCCACCTGGTCGCGCTCGACCTTGGCGACGCCGAAATAATAGCTCTCAGGATGGCTCAGATAGAGGCCCGAAACCGACGAGCCCGGCCACATGGCGTAGCTCTCGGTGAGGCTCACGCCGATGCGCTGCTTGGCGTTGAGCAGGTGGAACAGCGTCGTCTTTTCTGTGTGGTCGGGTTGCGCCGGGTAGCCGGGGGCAGGGCGGATGCCACGATAGGGCTCGCCCACCAGCTGGTCGGGCGTGAACGCCTCGTCGGCGCCATAGCCCCAGAACTCCTTGCGCACCCGCTCGTGCATCAGCTCGGCGAAGGCCTCGGCGAAGCGGTCGGCCAGCGCCTTGACGAGGATCGAGGAATAGTCGTCATTGCGCCGCTCGAACCGTTCGGCGATCGCGACTTCCTCGAGCCCGGCCGTCACCACGAAGCCACCGACATAGTCCTCGACGCCTTCCGGCGCGACGAAATCGGCCAGCGCCATGTGCGGCTTGCCCCCGGTCTTGGACAATTGCTGGCGCAGGGTGAAGAAGGTTGCGAGTTCCTCACGCCGGGCGTCGTCGCCGAACAGCCTTATATCGTCGCCGATCTGGTTGGCGCGCCAGAAGCCGATCACCGCTCGCGGCCGGAACCAGCGCTTCTGCCGCACTTCCAGCAGCATCTTCTGCGCGTCGTCCCACAGCTGCCGCGCCGCCGGTCCCTGGTGGGGGTCCTCCAGCATCGCCGGGAAACGCCCCTTCATCTCCCAGGCCTGAAAGAACGGCGTCCAGTCGATATAACGCGCTATCTCACTCAAATCGTAGTCGTCGAACACGCGCGTGCCGAGAAAGCTCGGCTTGGGCGGGGTGTAGCTCGACCAGTCCGGCGCGAAGCGATTGGCCCGCGCCGCGCTCAGCGTCGTGCGCTGCTTCTCGTCCTCGGCCTGCCGGTGCCGGTTGGCGAGCCGCTCATATTCGGCCCGCACGTCGGCGACATAGGCCGGCCGCTGCTCGTCGGACAGCAGCGCCGAGACCACGCCCACCGCCCGGCTCGCATCATGCACATGCACGGTCGGCCCGCCGCTATATTGCGGGTGGATCTTCACCGCCGTGTGCACCCGGCTGGTCGTCGCGCCGCCGATCAGCAGCGGGATGGTCATGCCTTCCCGCTCCATCTCGCTCGCCACCGTCACCATCTCGTCCAGCGACGGCGTGATGAGGCCCGAAAGCCCGATGACGTCGACTTTTTCCGCCTTCGCCGTTTCGAGGATCTTTTGGGTCGGCACCATCACGCCCAGATCGATGATCTCGTAATTGTTGCAGCTCAGCACGACGCCGACGATGTTCTTGCCGATGTCGTGCACATCGCCCTTCACCGTCGCCATCAGGATCTTGCCGGCCGATTGCCGCCCGCGCGCATTGCCGTCGGCCATCTTTTCGGCCTCCATGAACGGCAGCAGATGCGCCACGGCCTGCTTCATCACGCGGGCCGACTTCACCACCTGCGGCAGGAACATCTTGCCCGCGCCGAACAGGTCGCCGACGACGCCCATGCCGGCCATTAGCGGCCCCTCGATCACATGCAGCGGCCGCTCGGCCTTGAGCCGGGCTTCCTCGGTATCGGCCTCGATGAATTCGGTGATGCCGTTGACCAGCGCATGCGTGATGCGCTCCTCGACGGATTTGGTCCGCCAGGTGAGGTCCTTGCCCTTCTGCTCCTGCGCCGCGCCACCCTTGAAGCGCTCGGCCAGTTCCAGCAGCCGCTCGGTGCTGTCCTCGCGCAAATTGAGGATCACGTCCTCGCAGGCCTGCCGCAGCTCCGGGTCGATCGACTCGTACACCGCCAGCTGACCGGCATTGACGATGCCCATGTCCATGCCCGCCTGGATGGCGTGGTAGAGGAACACGGCGTGCATCGCCTCGCGCACCGGCTCATTGCCGCGGAACGAGAAACTGAGGTTCGACACGCCACCAGAGATATGCGCATGCGGCAGCGTCTCGCGGATCTGCCGTGTCGCCTCGATGAAGGCGACGCCGTAGCCCGCATGCTCCTCGATCCCGGTCGCCACCGCGAACACGTTGGGATCGAACACGATGTCCTCGGGCGGAAAGCCCACGGTCTCGGTCAGCAGCCGGTAGGCGCGGGTACAGATCGCCACCTTGCGCTCGAGACTATCGGCCTGGCCGTCCTCGTCGAACGCCATCACCACCACGGCGGCGCCATAGGCGCGCACCGTCCGGGCGGCTTCGAGGAACTTCTCCTCGCCTTCCTTCAGCGAGATCGAGTTGACCAGCGCCTTGCCCTGCACACACTTGAGCCCGGCCTCGATCACCTCGAACTTCGAGCTGTCGATCATCAGCGGCACGCGCGCGATATCGGGCTCCGCCGCGAGCAGGTTGAGGAACTCCGTCATCACCCGCTGCGAGTCGATCAGCCCCTCATCCATGTTGATGTCGATGATCTGGGCGCCGTTCTGCACCTGGTCGCGCGCCACTTCCAGCGCCGCGGCATAGTCGCCGGCGGTGATCAGCTTCCTGAAGCGCGCCGAGCCGGTGACGTTGGTCCGCTCCCCGATATTGACGAAGGGGATGTCCTTGGTGAGCGTGAAGGGCTCCAGCCCCGCCAGCCGCAGCTGCGTCGGCACCTCCGGCACCTGCCGCGGCCGGTACTTGCCCACCGCTTCGGCGATCGCCCGGATATGGTCCGGCGTCGAGCCGCAGCAGCCGCCCACGATGTTGAGGAAGCCGTCGCGCGCGAAACCTTCGAGCTGCCGCGCCATGAACTCCGGCGTCTCGTCATAGGCGCCGAACTCGTTCGGCAGCCCGGCATTGGGATAGGCGCAGATCAGCGTGTCGGCGACGTCGCTCAGCTCGGCGATATGCGCCCGCATCGCATTGGCGCCGAGCGCGCAGTTGAGCCCGATCGTCAGCGGCTTGGCATGCCGCACCGAATACCAGAACGCCGTCGGCGTCTGCCCGGACAGAGTGCGTCCGCTGAGGTCGGTGATGGTCCCCGAGATCATCACCGGCAGCTCGTCCCCACGTTCGGCGAAGATGCGCTGCGCCGCATAGATGCCGGCCTTGGTGTTCAGGGTATCGGTGATGGTCTCGAACAGCAGCAGGTCCGCGCCACCGTCGATCAGCCCGTTGATCTGCTCGGCATAGCCCGCGACGATCTCGTCGAAGGTGATGGCCCGGTGCCCCGGATTGCTGACGTCCGTCGACATCGAGGCCGTCTTGTTGAGCGGCCCCAGCGCCCCCGCGACGAAGCGCCGCCGTCCGTCCTGCGCCTCGGCCCGCTGCGCCGCCTCACGCGCCAGCCGCGCCCCTTCGAGGTTCAGCTCATAGGCCAGCGCCTGCATGCCGTAGTCCGCCATCACGATCGAGGTGGAGGAGAAGGTGTTCGTCTCCACCATGTCGGCGCCGGCGAGGTAGTATTCGAGATGGATGTCGCGGATGGCGTCCGGCTGCGTCAGGTTCAGCAGGTCGTTGTTGCCGCGCACGTCCTTGTGCCAGTCCTTGAAGCGCTCGCCGCGATAGGCGGCCTCGTCGAACTTACGCCCCTGGATCATCGTGCCCATTGCGCCGTCGAGGATCAGGATGCGCTCGGCCGCTGCCGCAAGCAGCGCGGCGCGAATCTCGCTGCCGCGGGGCAGGGGCGAAGGAGCGGTCGGCTGCTGCTCAGAGGTCATGACCCGGCTTTCTCACGCGTTTCGCGCCAATGGCGCATCCGGTCATGTCGTTGCATGCCGGGATATAAAGAAGTCTTTATATGATGCGGCAAGTCTGGACAAGCAACCCCGTTTTCCGCGATGCCATTGCGCGACAATCGCTTGCTCCGGTCCCTGCCTCATGCCCCCTGCCAGCCTGCCCATCCTGCTCGTCCCCGGCCTCGGCTGCACCTCCGAAGTCTGGGCGGCGCAACTCCCGGCCCTCTGGGGCCGCGGCCCGGTGACCATCGCCAATCACCTCACCGGTGACACCATGGCCGAGATCGCGACGGCCATCCTCGCTGCCGCGCCGCCCCGCTTCGCCCTCGCCGGCATTTCGATGGGCGGCTACATCGCCTTCGAGATCTGGCGGCAGGCGCCCCACCGCGTGCTCGGCCTCGCCCTCGTCGACACCTCTGCCCGCCCCGATGCCCCCGAAGCGACCGAGCGCCGCCGCACCGCCATCGCGCTCGCCGAATCCGGCCGGTTCGAGCTGGCGCTGGCGCAGAGCTTTCCGTCCGCCGTCCATCCCGATCATCTCGAAGACGCCGCGCTCAAGGCGCTCCACATCCGGATGAACCGCGCCGTCGGCGTGCCGGCCTGGCGCCGCCAGCAGGAAGCGATCATCGCCCGCCCGGATTCGCGCCCCGACCTCGCCGGCACCACCGTGCCGACCCTCGTCCTCGTGGGCGCTGCCGACGCACTGACCCCGCCGGAACTGGCGCGCGAGATGGCGGCGGCCATTCCCGGCGCCGAACTGGCGGTCATCCCGCAGGCCGGCCATCTGGCGCTCGCCGAGCAGCCCGTTGCGTGCAATGCGGCGCTGCTGGCCTGGCTCGACCGGGCAGGGGCCTCGATCGATCACATTTGAATCGAATTAACCCCCGATCAACCACATCCACCTACCTCGCTTCGGGTGCGCAGCCAATTCGGTACAATGCGCCCGAACATGATCGGATAGTGACTTTGGCACAGACCCCTCGCGACCTCGCCGCGGCCGCCCGGCTGCTCGTGCTCATGGCCCTGGCGGGCCCGGTGATCGCCGCTTGCGGCAGCGCCGCCAACATCATCGACGTGCCGCACGTCAAGCGCGCCGCCTTCACCGAGAAGGAGTTCGGCGTCAAGGCGAGCCCACGCGTCACCACAGCCAGGAACCCGCCCAAGGGCGGCGGCCGGCAACTGGTCGGCAAGCCCTACACGGTGCGCGGCGAGACCTATACCCCGCTCGAAAACCCGATGGGCTACCAGGCCTCCGGCACCGCCTCCTGGTACGGCAACGATTTCCACGGACGCCAGACCGCCAATGGCGAGATCTTCTCGGCCACCGCCATCTCCGGCGCCTCGCCGGTGCTGCCGCTGCCGAGCTATGTGCGCGTCACCAATCTCGACAATGGCCGCTCCATGGTGGTCCGCGTCAATGATCGCGGGCCGTATCTGCATGGCCGCGTGATGGATCTGAGCTATCGCGCCGCCGAAATCCTCGGCTACGCCAACAAGGGCATCGGCAACATCGCCGTCAGCTATATCGGCCCCGCACCGCTCAACGGCGACGACACCCGGATGTTGCTCGCCAGCGTCGACCGTCCGACCCCCATGGAGCAGGGGGCAACAAGGTTCGCCATGAACGACAGCGCGCCGGGACGATCGCAGGGCAATCTTCTCGACAATGTGATCGGCATGTTCGGCTATGCGGATAACGCCTCGTCGACCGGCTCTACGGGGGCCGTCGCGGCCGCCGACGCGCTGGCGGGTGGCTTCCTCGTACCCGAACCGTTCGGGGCCTCCGAAGCCGGCGCCGCAACCCCTATCCGGCTGGAACTGGGCGTGTTTCGCGATGCCGGGCAGGCTGGCGAGATCGCCCGCAGCTTTGCCGCTCTTGGTGCAGTCGATGAAGCTGCAGCCGGCGACGCCACACGTTTGACACTGACCCGACTTAAGCCCGGCGTTACGCAGGCCGACGTCATGTCCCGGGCCAGCCAGCTTGGATTGACCGGCCTCGTTCTCTATTAATCGATTGGCGGCCGCGCCGGCCGCCAAAGGGAGGTGCGCGTGCGACGGTTCGGCTTCGGTACTCTGGTGACGGCCCTGCTGATGCTGTGCGCGCTCACAACCGCCAGCCTCGCGCAACAGTTCGACACCAAGGCGCCCTTCGCCGTGCTGATGGACTACGAATCCGGCACGGTGCTCTACCACAAGAACGCCGATGACCGGCTCGAGCCGGCCAGCATGGCCAAGCTCATGACGGTCGCCGTGGTGTTCGATCTCGTGCAGCAGAAGCAGTTGAGCCTCGACGACGAGTTCTTCATCTCCGAGAATGCCTGGCGCACCGGCGGGGCGGCGTCCGGCGGCTCGACCATGTTCGCGGAGCTCAATTCACGCGTCCGGGTCGAGGACCTGCTGCGGTCTGTGGTCATCCAGTCCGGCAACGACGCCGCCATCGCCCTTGCCGAGGGCATTGCCGGCACCGAGGCTTCCTTTGCCGGCATGATGAACAAGCTCGGTCGCGAGCTCGGGCTGACCAACACCAATTTCACCAACTCGACCGGCCTGCCCGATCCCGATCAGTACTCGACCGCCCGCGACCTCGCGATCATCGGTCGTTTCATCATCGCGCAGTTCCCCGAATTCTATCCGATGTTCTCGGAAAAGGAGTTCACCTGGAACAAGATCCGCCAGGTGAACCGTAACTCGCTCCTTACGCTTGGCATCGGTGTCGATGGGTTGAAGACCGGCCACACCAATGCGTCGGGCTATGGCGAGGTGGTCTCGACCACGGCCGGCGGCCGTCGTCTAATCGCCGTCATGCATGGCATGAAGAGCAGCAACGAACGCACCGAGGAGGCGCGCAAGCTCGTCACCTGGGGCACGCGCGGCTTCGAGCTCATCCCCGTCTATGCCGCCGGGCAGCCTGTGGTGCATGCCGATGTCTATGGTGGCAGCGAGCCGCAGGTGCCACTGGTCGGCAGCGGCAATATCGATCTGTTCCTGCCCAAGGGTGCGCAGAACTGCCCGCAGGCCACCGTCACCTACCAGGCGCCCATCCGGCCGCCGGTGCAGAAGGGCCAGCAGATCGGCCAGCTCAACGTCATGTGCAATGGCGCCGTGGTGCAGGTGACGCCGCTTTACGCGGGCGCCGATGTGGGCGAGGGTGATATCGTCCGCAAGGCCACCGACGCGCTCAAGGAACTGGCGCTCGGTTGGCTCTGAACGAAGGCCAGCATATGCTCGATCAACCAGCGCGCCCCCGGGCGCGCTTCATTACGTTCGAAGGGGGCGAAGGCGTCGGCAAGTCGACGCAGGTCAAGCGCCTGCTCGTCCGCCTCAACCGCCTCGATGTCGAAGCCGTCCGCACGCGGGAACCCGGCGGCACGCCCCGCGCCGAGGCCGTGCGCGCCTTCATCCTGCAGGGACGCTCCGAGCCATGGGGTGCCGGCGCCGAAGCGGTGCTGTTCGCCGCCGCGCGGCTCGATCACGTCAACCAGCTCATCGCCCCCAGCCTCGACAGCGGCAAATGGGTGATCTCCGATCGTTTCCACGATTCGACCCGCGCCTATCAGGGCCTGACGGGCGGCGTCGACGAGCGGCTGATCCACGGCCTCGAAACGCTCGCGCTCAACGGCCACGCACCCGACCTCACCATCGTGCTCGATATGGACCCGGCCACCGCCTTCTCCCGCGTCGGGCGGCGGGAACTCGAGCCGGCCCTGACCGAGACCGGCGACCGCTTCGAGAAGGAAGATCTGGACTGGCATCGCCGCCTGCGTGATGCCTTTCTCGCCATCGCGCGCGACAATGCCGAACGCTGTGTCGTCCTTTCCGCCGACCAGAGCGAGGAAGCACTCGAGCAGCAGGTCTGGGACACCGTCACCGGCCGCTTCCCCGAACTGGCGGGCCGGAGCGCCTCGTGACCGTCTATCCGGAACGCGAGCCGGACCAGCTCGCGGACGTCGCACTTCCCGAATATCGCAGCTCGGCCCTCGGGCACGACCAGGCAGCGGCCGCCCTGCTGGCGCGGCTCGCCGATGGTCGCCTGCCCAATGGTGTGCTGATCCACGGCCCGCGCGGCATCGGCAAGGCGACCTTCGCCTTCGCGCTGGCCCGCCGCATCTTCGAGGCGACGGGAGACGAGTCCGCCGAGCACGTCACCGCCCAGATCGCCGCCGGCGGCTACCCCAACCTCTTCGTGTTGCGCAAGGCGCCGCGCGACACCGGCAAGGGCTTCTATACCGCCATCCGGGTCGAGGAAGTCCGCGCCTTTGTCGAGCAGTTGCGCATGACCCGCGGCCGGGCAGGGCACCGCCTCGCCATCATCGACGCCATCGACGACTGCAACGCCTCCTCGGCCAATGCACTGCTCAAGATTCTCGAAGAGCCCCCGGCCGACACGACCTTCCTTCTGATCTCGCACCGGCCGGGCGCGCTGCTGCCCACCATCCGCTCGCGCTGCTTCCAGTTGCCGCTGCGGCCGCTGCCGGCCGATCTGGTGCGGCAGGTGCTGGTCGATACCGATGCCGCCGCGCCGCCGGATCTACTGCAGCGCGCGGTCACGCTGGCGGATGGCCGCCCCCGCCGCGGCTTCGAGGCACTGCTGCTCTCCGATGACGGTGTCCTCGCCGAGCTCGAAACCTATCTCGCGGAGGCTGTCTCCGCCTCGGCGGCACTCCGCCTGTCGCTCGCCGAGCGCCTCGGCGCGCAGCGGGACTCGGCCGAGCTGCGGTTCGCCCGCGACATGCTGGCCGGCTGGATCGCCGGCGAGGCCCGGCAGGCGGCGGAGCAGGGCGCGCGCGCCCGGCTTGCCTCCGCCAATGAGCTGTGGGACAAGGCGCAGCTTTCCCTTGCCGATGCCGATACCTACAATCTCGACATGCGGCAGACCCTGGTCGCGCTTTTCGACGCGATCCGGAAACACCAGCTTCTGAGCGTCACGCCGACATGACCGACACGTTCTACGTCACCACCGCCATCGCCTATCCCAACGGCGCGCCGCATATCGGGCATGCCTATGAGATGATTGCGACCGATGCCATCGCCCGCTGGGCCCGCCTGGAGGGGAAGGAGACCTACTTCCTCACGGGCACGGACGAGCACGGCATCAAGATGGTGCAGACGGCGGCGGCCGAAGGCGTTCCGGTCCAGGAACTGGCCGATCGCAATGCCGGGCGCTTCAAGGAGCTGGCGGCACGGCTCGATGTTTCCAACGACGATTTCATCCGCACCACCGAACCGCGGCACTACGAGGCGAGCCAGGAGATCTGGCGGCAGATGGCGGCGCGCAACAACGGCGACATCTACCAGTCAGTCTACAAGGGCTGGTACTCGGTGCGCGACGAGGCCTATTTCGACGAGACGGAACTCACCGACGGCGAGGGCGGCAAGAAGTTCGCCCCCACCGGCGCCGAGGTGAAATGGGTCGAGGAGGACAGCTACTTCTTCCGTCTCTCCGCCTATCAGGACCGCCTGCTCAAGCTCTACGAAGACGTGCCCGACTTCATCGCCCCGGCCGAGCGCCGCAACGAGATCATCTCGTTCGTCAAAGCCGGGCTGCGCGATGTCTCGATCAGCCGCACCACCTTCGACTGGGGTATCCCGGTGCCGGACGTGCCGGGCCATGTGATGTATGTGTGGGTCGACGCGCTCACCAACTACATCACTGGCGTCGGCTATCCGCACACCGACTCCGAGCAGTTCAGGAAGTTCTGGCCGGCCAGTCTGCACGTCATCGGCAAGGACATCATCCGCTTCCACACCGTCTACTGGCCGGCCTTCCTGATGAGCGCCGGCATCGCGGTGCCGCATCGCGTCTTCGCCCACGGCTTTCTGACGTCCGAAGGCAAGAAGATGTCGAAGTCGCTCGGCAACGTCGTCGATCCGCACGAGCAGCTCGACCTGTACGGCACCGATCCCGTGCGCTGGTATTGCCTGCGCGAGGTGATTTTCGGGCAGGACGGCGACTGGGGCCGCGAGAAGTTCATCAACCGCAACAATTCCGACCTCGCCAACAATTTCGGTAATCTGGCGCAGCGCTCGCTGGCGATGATCCAGAAGAACTTCGCCGGCGTGCTGCCCGCGGCGCAGCCGACCGATGTCGATCGCGCCATCGTCGCCACGGCGCGCGAGACCGCGACCCGCATGGCCGCCGCCATGCAGCAGCAGCTGATCCACGAGGCCGCGCAGGAGCTCGTGGCGCTGCTCAATGCCGCGAACCTCTACTTCGCCGACCAGGCCCCCTGGGGCCTCAAGGCGGATCTGCCGCGCATGGGCACCATTCTCGCGACCACGGCCGATGTCGTGCGCCGCGCCGCGATCCTCGCGCAGCCCTTCGTTCCGGGCTCGGCCGGCAAGATGCTCGACATGCTTGCCGTCCCCGCTGACGCACGCAGCCTCGCCGACGCCGCCGGAGAAGCCAGCCTCGCCGCCGGCATCACCCTCCCGCCGCCCGAGCCCGTGTTCAGAAAGTTCGAGCACGCCAAGGTCGGCTGACATGTGCGAGACGAACGATAGCGTCGCCGCTGTCCCTCTCCCCCTGGGGGAGAGGGTGCCCTGCGCAGCAGGGCGGGTGAGGGGAAGGTCGACTATCCGCCACTTCATCCGCCACAGCGCGCTCGCCACCGGGTGTGCCTAATGCTGATCGACAGCCACTGCCATCTCGATTTCCCCGAGCTCGCCGCCGATCGTGACGGCGTCCTCGCCCGCGCGCGCGAGGTCGGGGTCACCGGCATGGTCACCATCTGCACCTGGGTCGACCGCTTCGACGGCATCCGGGCCATCGCCGAGGCGCACCCCGAGATCTGGTGCTCCGTCGGCACGCACCCCCACAACGCCGACCAGGAACTGCACATCCAGACCGAGGACCTCGTCCGGCTCAGCGCGCATCCGCGCTGCGTCGCCATCGGGGAAGCCGGCCTCGACTATTTCTACGACAACGCGCCCAAGGACGCGCAGGAGACGGGGCTACGCCGCCACATCGCCGCCGCCCGTCAGACCGGATTGCCGCTCGTCATTCATTCCCGTTCAGCCGACGCTCACATGGCGTTCATACTTGCGGACGAAATCGGGCAGGGCGCCTTCCCGTTCGTGCTCCACTGCTTCACCGGCGGCATGGACCTGGCGCGCACGGCGCTGGAGCTTGGGGGCTACATTTCCTTCTCGGGCATCATTACCTTCAAGAACGCCGAGGAGATCCGCGAGGTGGCCAGAAGGGTCCCCGCCGACCGCTATCTCGTTGAAACTGATGCACCTTATCTCGCTCCGATCCCGCATCGTGGCCAGAGCAATGAGCCGGCCTTCGTCCGCCACACCGCCGCTCGGCTCGCCGAGGTCCGCGGCGTCGCGCCCGAACAGGTGGCCACCGAGTCGACCGACAATTTTTTCCGATTGTTTTCAAAGGCTAAGCGCATCTGATGGCCGCAGCGCAGCGCATCGTCGCCACCATCATGGGGTGTGGTTCGTCCGGCGGCGTGCCCCGGATTGGCGGCAATTGGGGTGACTGCGATCCCTCCGACCCGCGCAATCGCCGCAGCCGCTGCGCTTTGCTCCTCGAGGGCTTCACCGAGGGGGTGCCGCAACCGACCCGGATCATCGTCGACACCGGCTGCGACCTCCGCGAACAGCTGCTGCGGGCCAATGTCGACCGCGTCGACGCGGTGCTCTACACCCACGAACATGCTGATCATACTCACGGAATCGACGATCTGCGGGTGCTGGCCCTCAACACCGGACGCCGCGTCGAGGTCTATTTCAGTCAGGAAGCGGCGAACCGGATCGTCCCCAGTTTCGCCTATTGCTTCACCGCGCCCGCCGGGTCCGGCTATCCGCCGATCCTCAACCAGAACCTGATCGAGGGCGGCGGCCCGCTGCACATTGACGGCCCCGGTGGCACCATCACCGTGCAGCCCTTCGAGCAGGAGCACGGCGACATCATCTCGCTCGGCTTCCGGGTCGGCAACCTCGCTTATTCCTGCGATCTCAAGGGAATACCGGAGCGGTCCCGCAGCGCCGTGAGCGATCTTGAGGTCTGGATCCTCGATGCGCTGCGCCCGGCACCGCACCCGAGCCATCTCAGCCTCTCCGAAGCGCTGGCGCTGGTCGAGCAGATGCGGCCGCGCGAGGCCATCCTCACCAACCTCCATATCGACCTAGACTACGCCCGGACCGACGCCATTACGCCCGCCAATGTCCGTCCGGCCTATGACGGGCTGCAGATCGACGTCACCGCCGGCACCATCCTCTCGCCGCGCTGAGATGAGCGAAACCCAGTCCGCGCAAGGGTTTGCCGTCCGGACCGAGATCGTGGTGATTGGGGCAGGGCAGGCCGGTCTCTCCACCGCCTATCACCTGAGCCGGCGCGGCCTGCAGCCCGGCCGCGGCTTCATCGTCATCGACAGCGCGCCGCGCCCCGGTGGTGCCTGGCAGTTCCGCTGGCCCTCGCTGACCCTCAGCACCGTCAACCGTATCCACGATCTTCCAGGCATGGCCTTCACCGAGGTGGTGCCACCGGAGCAAGCCAGCGTCGAGGCCGCCATCGCAGTGCCAGCCTACTATGAGGCGTATGAAAAGCGGTTTGGATTCAACGTTCTGCGCCCGACGACCGTCAGTGCCGTCTGCTCACGCGACGACCGTTTCCGCGTGGAGACCGACCGCGGCATCTTCTCCGCCCGCGGCCTCGTCAATGCCACCGGTACCTGGGAGCGGCCCTATATCCCGGACTATCCCGGCCGCGAGAGCTTCGCCGGCACGCAGCTCCACACCCATGACTATCGAACCGCCGAGGTCTTTCAGGGCCAACACGTTCTGATCGTCGGCGGCGGCATCTCGGCCATCCAGTTGCTGGACGAGATTTCGCGTGTGACTACAACGACTTGGGTCACGCGTCGACCGCCGGAATTCCGCGACGGTCCGTTCGACGAGGCCGCCGGCCGCGCCGCCGTCAAGCTTGTCGAGGACCGCGTCCGCCAAGGTTTGCCGCCGAGTTCGGTCGTCTCCGTCACCGGACTGCCGGTCACGCCGGCCGTCCTCGCCATGCGCGAGCGCGGCGTGCTGGAACGCCGGCCGATCTTCTCCGAGATCACCCCAAGCGGCGTCCGCTGGCCCGACGGCGCCGAACTCAGCTGCGACGTCATCCTGTGGTGCACGGGGTTTCGGAGCGCGCTGGATCACCTGGCGCCGCTGCAGCTGCGCGAACCCGGTGGCGGCATCACCATGACCGGCCGCCTTGCCACGCAGGTCGCACGCGACCCGCGCATCCATCTGGTCGGCTATGGCCCGTCGGCCTCCACCATCGGCGCCAACCGCGCCGGCGCCGCCGCCGCCAGCGAGCTCTTGGCGCAACTGGGGATCGCATCGTGAGATCCGGTCCCGCCGCAACTGTTCAACGCCCAGCCAAAAGTTCCATAATATATCTTATGCGAATGGAATGTGTAGCATCTGCTGCCGTCGCCAACCGCCGGCCGCTGCACTAGTCTCCCCTCCGAATCCTCTTTCCCTTCCAGGAATGCTCATGCTGCCCTCCCGCGACCTCAGCCGCCTCGTCGAGATCATGTCCGCCCTGCGCAACCCCAATGGCGGCTGTCCATGGGATATCGAGCAGGACTTCGCCAGCATCGCGAACTACACGATCGAGGAAGCCTACGAGGTCGCCGACGCCATCGAGCGGCAGGATTATGACGACCTGCGCGAGGAACTCGGCGATTTGCTGCTGCAGCCGGTTTATCACGCGCAGATTGCCTCCGAGCGTGGCTTGTTCGATCTCGGCGACGTCGTGCAGGCCATCACCGAAAAGCTCATCCGCCGTCACCCGCACGTTTTCGGCGAAGAAGCTGCGCGCAATGCCGGTGGCGCCAAGGCCAAGTGGGATGAGGTGAAAGCCGACGAGCGCGCCCGAAAGGCGGAGCGGCGCGGCACGGCGGAGACGTCGCTGCTGGACGACGTGCCGCACGCCCTGCCGGCGCTGGCGCGGGCCGAAAAGCTCAGCCGCCGCGCCGCCCGCGTCGGGTTCGACTGGCCGGATCTGCAGTCCGTCACCGCGAAGGTGCGCGAAGAACTCGACGAGACGCTCGAGGCGGCGGCCAGTGGCCAGCAGGAGCGCATTCAGGAAGAGCTGGGCGACCTGCTGTTCGCCGTCGCCAATATGGCCCGCAAGCTTGGCGTCGAGCCCGAAGCGGCTCTCCGCGATGCCAATGCCAAGTTCACCCGGCGCTTCCGCCATGTCGAAGCCCGCGCCAGCGCGGACGGCATCGCTGTCGAGGCTGCGGGGCTGGCGCGGCTGGATGGCTACTGGAACGAGATTCGCGCCGCCGAGGCGTCAGGCACCGTCGGGGCCGGCAATCCGCTCGGCGAACCGGGCCAGGAACCCTGAGGCCTGTCGGGGCTCGACCCGCACCTCATACACCTGCCCCTCGTCGCCCGGTTCCTCCCGCAGGACGATTTCGGTATGGGCATAGAGCCAGGCCATATCGGCGCCGGCCTCGTGTGGCACCAGCACGCGATAGGTGCGGCTCTGTCGTCCAAGTACGTCCTCGATGGCGAGAAACAGCTGGTCGAGGCCCTCGCCCGTCTGCGCCGAGACCGCGACGGTTGCGGCTACCGTTCCAGCCGGCGTCACGCCGTCCAGCGCCACCTCGCCGGTTTCCGGGTCGCGCGGCAGCAGGTCGACCTTGTTCCAGACTTCGATGACCGGCGTCGTTTCCGCCGACACGCCCAGTTCCGCCAGCACCGCCAGCACATCGGCCGCCTGTGCCGCGTGGTCGGGGTTCGCCACGTCGCGAACATGCAGGATCACGTTGGCCTCGAGCACCTCTTCCAGCGTCGCGCGGAAGGCGGCGATGAGGTCGGTCGGCAGGTCGGAGACGAAGCCCACCGTGTCGGATAGCATGATCTCGCGCCCATGCGGCAGTTGCAGCTTCCGCACGGTGGTGTCGAGGGTCGCGAATAGCAGGTCCTTGGCGAAGACCCCTGCCCCCGTCATCGTATTGAACAGGCTCGACTTTCCGGCATTGGTGTACCCGACCAGCGCCGCGACCTGAAACGGCACCACGTCGCGCCGCCCTTTCTGCTGCTGCCGCGTCCGGCGCACCTTCTCGATGCGCTCTTCCAGCACCTTGATGCGGTCCTGCAGCTGCCGGCGATCGCTTTCGAGCTGCGTTTCGCCGGGGCCGCCCATGAAGCCGAAGCCGCCCGAACCGCGCTGGCGTTCGAGGTGGGTCCAGCTCCGCACGAGCCGGCTCTTCTGGTAGTTGAGATGCGCCAGTTCGACCTGCAGCACGCCCTCTCGCGTCGCCGCCCGCTCGCCGAAGATTTCGAGGATCAGCCCGGTGCGGTCGAGTACCTTGGCGCCGGTTTCCTTTTCGAGATTGCGCTGTTGGATCGGATGCAAGGCGGCATCGACGAGGAGAAGCTCGATCTTCTCGGCCTTCACCCGCTGCGCGATCTCTTCCACCGTACCGCCGCCGATGAAGGTCGCGGGCTTCACCTCGCGCACGCGCACGATCTCGGAAAAGACCATGTCGACGCGAATGGCGCCGGCCAGCCCCTCGAACTCGGCCTTGCGGGCCTCGATGCTGTGCCCACCTGCCCGGCCGCGCACATCCGGCACGACGAGGCCAACGCGCGTCGGCGCGGTCCGGTGATCAATGAAGCGAGCGCGCTCGACCTCGTGGCCGAGCGCGTCGTCGTCGTCTTCGAAGTCGCTCATGCGGGCGATCAGTCCTCGCTCGGCTGCTCGGGCTCGAACAGCTGGATCGGGGCACCGGGCATGATGGTCGAAATGGCGTGCTTGTAGACCAGCTGCGACTGCGCATCGCGGCGCAGCAGCAGGCAGAAATTATCGAACCAGGTGATCACGCCCTGCAGCTTGACGCCGTTCACCAGAAAAATGGTGACCGGTACTTTTTGCTTTCGAACGTGATTTAGAAAAGCATCCTGCAGGTTCTGCGTCTTCTCACTGGGCATTTTCTGGCCTCTTTTTGCGGCTGTGGCACCGGACAATTGCGGCACTCCCTGTCGCGGTTATTCCGGGCTCGGGGCCGCCACCCCTACCCGGTTGTTTCTTAGGCTTCCACTCGACTTAAATATGGCACGAAAGGGGTCGCGTGCCTACCCGCGAGACACGCAGGTCAGAGTCCCAGTGATTTGATCTTGCGGTGCAGCGCGCTGCGCTCCATGCCGACGAACTCTGCCGTCTTCGAGATGTTGCCGCCGAAGCGCTCGATCTGCGCCATGAGATATTGCCGCTCGAACACCTCGCGTGCGTCGCGCAACGGCAGGCTCATCAGGTGTGCCGACGAATCGCTGTCGCCGACGGTGGGGAGCACCTCACCGATGTCCGGCGGCAGGAGGCTTGCCGTGATGACCCCATCCGGCGGTGCCTGATCCTTGACGAGAATCAGCAGCCGCTCGATCGAATTGCGCAACTGTCGGGCGTTGCCGGGCCACTCCTGCCCCTGCAGCACTGCCACTGCATCGGCGCCGATCGACAGGCTGCGCAGATTGTGCAGCCGGCAGATCTGCTCGATAAACACCTCCACCAGCGGCGGAATGTCCTCACGCCGCTCGCGCAGCGGCGTCAGCTGGATCGGCACGATCGAGAGCCGGTGGAACAGGTCGGAGCGGAACTGACCCTGCTCGATCAGCCCCGCTATGTTCTGAGAACTCGACGAGATCACCCGCACGTCCACCGGCACCGCCATCGCGCCGCCCACGCGGTTGAACCGGCTTTCCACCAGCATCCGCAGCAAGGCCTGTTGCGCCTGCTGCGGCAATGCACCGACCTCGGAAAGGTAGAGCGTGCCGCCATGCGCCCGCTCGATCGCCCCGACTTCGGTGCGCAGCGTGCCGGTCTTTTCCCGCGACTCGCGGCCGAACAGCACCACCGCAATCTCCTCCGGAGAGTAGAGCGAGCAGTTGATTTCGACGAAGGGCGACTCGGCCCGTGTGCTCCGCTGGTGGATCAGGCGGGCACAGAGCCCCTTCCCCGTCCCGGACGAACCGGACACGAAGATGCGCGAATTGGTCGGTGCCGAGCGCTCGATCACGCTCTTCACCTGCATCAGCGCCGGCGAATGGCCGACCAGTTCCACTGAGCTGCTGGAGCGTTCCCTGAGGTCGGCGACCTCGTTCTTGAGCCGTGCGGCTTCCATGGCCCGCTGGGTGATCAGCAGCAGCCGGTCCACCTTGAACGGCTTCTCGATATAGTCATACGCCCCGCGTCGAATGGCGCTGACCGCCGTCTCGATATTGCCGTGCCCGGAAATCATGACCACCGGCATGTCCGGGTGCTGGCTCTGCAGCACGTCGAGCAATTGCAGGCCGTCGAGACGGCTGTGCTGCATCCAGATGTCCAGGAACACGAGGCTCGGTCGCCGTCGGGCGATCTCGTTCAGCCCGGAATCGGCGTCATGCGCCTGCCGTGCCTCGTAGCCCTCGTCCTCGAGGATCCCCGCAATGAGATCGCGGATATCGTCCTCGTCATCGATGATCAGAATGTCGAGGGCCATCAGTTACTCTCAACCGCTTGCAATTGCGGCTCCTCTTGTTGTCCGCCGGTGTCTCTTGCCCCACCCGCTGCGCCATATCTCGTCGCTTCGGCTCGCTCGGTCGCCGAAACCCCGGCCGAAGCTGCTGGCTCCGCCGGCTCGTCCTCGCCTGCCCGGCGCAGTGGCAGGGTGAAACTGAAACACGCGCCAACCCGCCCGGTTTCGTCGGGTTCGGCATCGATGAGCTCGACCTTGCCGCCATGCTGCTCGATGATTTTGGCGACGATGGCGAGGCCGAGACCCGTACCCTTTTCGCGGGTCGTGACATAGGGTTCGAGCAGCCGGTGCCGATTGTCCTTTGGCCAGCCGCGCCCATTGTCCGAGACGGAGAGGCGCACCATCTCACCCTCCTGCTGGGCAGCAACGGTGATGCGCGGGCTCTTGATCGCTTCGATCCCCGCTCCCTCGATGGCCTCGACCGCGTTCTTGATCAGGTTGGTCAGCACTTGGTTGATGAGGCGCGCGTCGAACAACGCCACGATCGGCTCGTCTGGCACCTGCAGCTCGATCGCCACTTCCGGCAGTCGCACGCTCTCGAGGAACACGGCCTGCCGGATGGCGTCCGTCAGGTCACCCTCCACCGGCTTGGCTTCCGGCATCCGCGCAAATGAGGAAAACTCGTCGACCATGCGGCCGATATCGCCGACCTGGCGGATGATGGTGTTCACGCACTTGTCGAACACCTCGAAATCGTCGGCGAGCTTGCTGCCATAGCGGCGCCGCAGCCGCTCGGCCGAGAGCTGGATCGGGGTCAGGGGGTTCTTGATCTCGTGCGCGATGCGCCGCGCCACATCCGCCCAAGCGCCAGTGCGCTGCGCGGACAGCAGGTCGGTAATGTCGTCGAGCGTCACTACGAACCCCTTGGACTCCGTCATGGTGCCCTCGCGCGTCAGCTGCACCTGATAGGTCCGGTAGTCGGGGCCAGAGCCGATTTCGATCTGGTCGCGCACCTGCCCGCGCCGCGCCGACTTTGCGCGGTCGATGACAGGCGCGAGCGCCGGGATGACCTCGTCGATCTTCCGCCCGATCAGCGAGACCTCCCGCGCGCCCACCATGTCGGCTGCACGGGCATTGACCAGCGTGATCACGCCATAGGGATCGAGCCCGACGATGCCGGCCGACACGCCCTCCACCACCGCCTCAGTGAACTGGCGGCGCTTTTCGTTGGTCTCGCTGGCTTCCAGCAGCGCGACGCGTTGCGATTTCAGCTGCTGCGTCATGGTGTTGAAGCGGTTGGTCAAGTCGCGCAGGTCGCCGCGACCTGGCTGCACGGGTACCCGAACGTCGAGATCTCCATCCGACACGCGGCTCGAGGCGATCATCAGGTTGCGGATCGGGTCGACGAAGCGATTGGCGAGCGCGATGCCGATCCACAGCGCTGCCAGCAGCAGCACCACAGCAAGGCCGACATACATCAGCGCGAAGGTGATCTGCAGCACCAGCCGGTTGCTCTCATATTCCCGATACTCGGTGATGTTCTCGTTGGTGAGACGCATGAACTCGAGCACTTCGGGGTTCACCGGTCGCGCCACCAGGAGATAGGTATCCTCATAGCCCCGGAGCTTCACCACCGAGCCGATGAGGTTGGTCCGACCCGGCGCGATTTCCGTCGGCGTCCCCTCGCCTACGCCGGCGGTCAGGCCCGGCGGCAACTTCGGCGCGGTGCCCGGTGCATTGATCTGCGCCCGCATCCGCGTGTCCCCGTCGCCGGAAATCAGCGAGGTGAAGGGCAGCGACCGGTTTGCGGCGAGCGCAGTAAGGATGTGCTGGAACTTCACCCGGTCCGTTTCGAACGTGCCCCGTGCTTGCTCCAGCTCGTTGGCGACCCAGATGATGTCGTCGCGCAGCACCTGTGAATGCTCGCGCAGATAGGAAACCGCGACGATGCGGGAGCTGTCGACGATCGTCCGTGTGCGCTCGGAAAACCATTGATCGAGGCCCTGGTTGAGCGAGAACATCGCCACCACCGCGACCAGCAGCGCCGGCACCGCCGCCACCATGGCGAACATCGTCACCATGCGCACCTGCAGCCCAGCGCCCGCCTGCCCCCGCAGCTTGGCCTGGATCAGCAGGACCGTTTCGGTGAGCACCAGCGCCAGCACCGCCAGCACCAGGAGCCCGTTGACGACCCAGATTGCGGTCCAGACCTCGGGCGTCGGCTCGATGTCCGTTGCGCCGGCCATGATCAGAAAGGAGCCGGAGGAGACGAACACCGACAGCAGGACGATCACGAGCCCAAGCGAGCGTATAACCTGGCGCCCGGCATCGCTGAACCGCCACGCGGGCACGGGTGCTATCTCATCCGGTTTCCGGGGCGCCGGCCGGTCTTCGCTGTCGAGCGTCGCGTCGTGCATAAATGGCCGTGGGTCAGCAGATAGGACCATATTGGCCCGGAAGGTGGGCAACCTTCAACACAATTGTTGCCAAAATGCGACACTGGCGACCGGCGCGCTGCGCGCGCCAAAGCGCCCCGGTGGGGCGATTTGAGGTCGTCAGGCCCGGAGAGCTACGCTCGCAGGGCGCCGAACCGACGGACTTCACCTCTTGAGGCTGGTCCCGTCGCCACCCAGTTGCGCCGTCTGTCCACAGCAAAACGCCGCCGCAATTGCTCAGCATGTCGCGGGCGTCGCCCCTGACGATGCGGCGCCTTAGCCCTGGCGGCGTGATTGCTTCACGATCTCGATGGCGTGAGCCCGGATCTTCTTGCGCAGCGTGTTGCGGTTGAGCCCGAGCAGTTCCGCAGCGCGGATTTGATTGCCACCGCAGGCATTCAGTGCCATGGCGATCAGCGGGGCCTCCACGCGGTCCAGCACGCGCTGGTACAGCCCGGCGGGAGGCAGGTTCGGCTCGTGCTCGCGCAGCAATTGCGCCACATGGGTCTCCACCGCCGCAGAGACATCCACCGGACCGGCGGCCGCCGGCACCGTCTGCCGGTCCGCAAGGTTCAGCTCGCTCTGTACGATCTCGACCGAGATCGTCTCGTCGGCATAGAGCGCCGAGAGCCTGCGGACGAGGTTCTCCAGCTCGCGCACATTGCCGGGCCACGTGTAGTTCTGCATCAGCCGGATGGCGTCCGGTGCGACGGTTTTCACCGGCTCGCCATCGTTCTGCGCCGCGCGCAGGAAATGCTGCACCAGGTCGCTGATGTCGTCGATGCGCTCGCGCAGCGGCGGCAGCCGGATCGGTACCACATTCAGGCGGTAGTAGAGGTCCTCGCGGAACAGTCCCTGCCGGATCATCTGGCTCAGGTCGCGGTGCGTCGCCGCGACGATGCGGACATTGGACTTGATCGGCGTCCGCCCGCCCACCATCGTATACTCGCCCTCCTGCAAGACGCGCAGCAGGCGGGTCTGGGCGTCCATCGGCATGTCGCCGATCTCGTCGAGGAAGAGCGTGCCACCCTCGGCCTGCTCGAAGCGGCCTGAGGAGCGCGCCGTGGCGCCGGTAAAGGCGCCCTTCTCATGCCCGAACAGTTCTGCCTCGATCAGGTCGCGCGGAATGGCGGCCATGTTGATCGCGACGAACGGCCCGTTACGGCGCTTGCCGAAATTGTGTAGCGCGCGCGCCACCAGTTCCTTGCCCGTACCGCTCTCGCCGGTGATCATCACCGTGAGATCGGTCTGCATCAGCCGCGCCAGTGCGCGGTAGATGTCCTGCATGGCCTGCGAGCGACCGACGAGCGGCATGGTCTCGCCCGGCTCGTCCGCTGATCGGTCGGCCTTTGCCGGCTTCTTGGCGTCGGCGAGCGCCCGTGCCACCACCGACAAGACCTCGGCGATGTCGAACGGCTTGGGCAGATACTCGTACGCTCCCACCTCATTGGCGCGGATCGCCGTCATGAAGGTGTTCTGCGCACTCATCACCACCACGGGCAGGTCGGGCCGCAGCTTCTTGATCTTGGGCATGATGTCGAACGCATTGCCGTCCGGCATCGCCACGTCTGTGATCAGCAGGTCGCCCTCGCCGCGGCTGACCCAGTTCCACATGGTCGAGAGATTGCCGGTCGGTCGCACTTCGTACCCGGCGCGCGTCAGCGCCTGGTTCAGCACCATGCGGATGGCGGCATCGTCATCCGCGAGCAGCACGGTGTGACTCATTTGGCTTCTGCCTCTTCAGTCTCGGATTGGGTCTGGCGGGCTGCGATGGGCAGCAGGATGCGGAAGCGCGTGCGGCCGGGGCGGCTATCCATGTCGACCACCCCACCATGATCGCCGATGATCTTGGCGACCAAAGCGAGGCCGAGGCCGGAACCGCTCGGCTTGCTGGTCACGAACGGGTCGAAGATGATGGGCACCATGTCCGCGGGGATACCAGGGCCATTGTCCTCGATTATGATCTCGAGCGGCAGCGAAATGCGCTCCGACACCCCCTGCACCGAAATGCGGATGCCGGGGCGGAAGGCGGTCGAGAAGCGGATTTCCGGCTTGGCCGTGCGCTCCAGCGCCTCGGCGGCATTCTTGACGAGGTTCAGGAACACCTGGATCAGCTGATCCCTGTTGCCCGCGACCGGCGGCAGCGACGGATCATATTCCTCGATGAAGGTGATCCCCCGCGCCACACCGTTGCGGGCCAGCAGCTTCACCCGCTCCAGCACCACATGGATGTTGATCGGCTCGCGCTCGATCGGGCGGTCGTCGCCGAACACCTCGACCCGGTCGATCAGGTCGACGATGCGGTCCACCTCGTCCCGAACGAGGCGCGCCAGCGGCAACTCGTCGGGCGTGACGCTCTGTTCGAGCAGTTGCGCGGCGCCGCGAATCCCCGAAAGCGGGTTCTTGATCTCATGCGCCAGCATTGCGGCGAGGCCCGTCACCGAACGGGCCGCGCCACGGCTGACCAGTTGGCGGTCGATCTTGTCCGCCATGGTGCGCTCCTGGAACAGCAGCGCGATCGAGCCCTCGATTTCCGCGAGCGGCGAGGCGAAGACGTCCACCACCCGGTCATCCGCGCCGTCGCCGAAGCGGCACGAGCCGACGCGGACACGGTACTCCGTCATCGGCGCATGGCGCTCGATGACGGCGTTCACCAGCCCGATGATCGGCGAGCCGAAGGCGATCAGATCGTCCAGCCGCTGCCGGCTCAACACGCTCAGCGAAGCCCCGAAGAAGGCCTCCGCTGCATAGTTGACGAAGACGATGCGATGATCCTCCATGCACACGATCACCGGCTGCGGCAATGCCTGCAGCACGGCTGTGGACAGCCCGTTGGGCAGGTCCCGGTTCATGCGGCCTCCTTCCAGCCATCGTCATAGATGCCGGGGATCATGGCGAACACGTCCTCGTGCCGCTCCGCCCCCAGCAGCGCGGCCCGCCGCGGCTTCTCCAGCATGATCCCGGCCCCTTCGAGGTACCAGTCGAGGTGCTTGCGTGCGACCCGCACCCCCAGCCCCGTCCCGTAACTGCGCAGCATCGCGTCGTAATGCTCGGCGACGAGATCCGCCAGCGCCGCCCCGCGCGGCGCCGGTGCCGGCTCCGTGCCGGCCAGCGCAGCGCCGATCTGCCCCACCGCCCAGGGTCGCCCCTGCGCCCCGCGGCCGATCATCACCGCAGCCGCGCCGGAAAGCCGAAGGGCCTCCCGAGCCGTCGCCAGGTCGACGATGTCGCCATTGACCACCACCGGCACGTCGACGGCCTCGACTACGGCGCGCACCGGCTCCCACCGCGCCGCGCCCTTGTAGAACTGCTGCCGCGTCCGACCGTGTACCGTGATCATCTGTACGCCTGCCGCCACGGCGCGCCGCGCCAGCTCGGGCGCGTTGAGGCTGCTGTCGTCCCAGCCGAGCCGCATCTTGACCGTCACCGGCAGCGGCGTCGCCGCTACCACTGCGTCGATCAGCTTCAGCGCCTCGTCCGGCACGCGCATCAGGGCCGAACCGGCATAGCCGTTCGTGACCCGCTTGGACGGGCAGCCCATATTGATGTCGAGGATATCGGCCCCCGCCGCGTGCGCGATCTCGGCGCCGCGGCGCATCCATTCGGCCTCGCAGCCGGCCAGCTGCACGACATGCGGCAGCGCGCCGGACTTTTCGAGCTTGCGCACCATCTCGTCCTGCCCGGTCGCCAGGGCGTTGCTGGCGATCATCTCGGACACGACGAGGCCTGCGCCGAAGCGCTCTGCGAGCGCGCGCATGGGGGCATCGGTGATACCGGCCATAGGGGCCAGAAAGGCGCGGTTTGGCAGCCGATGGCCGGCTATGCTCAACGCGCAGGCAAACTCAGACACTAACTGCCCCAGATTTGCTCATTTCCAGGAAGTGCCCGCAGAATAGTCAAATTTCTGCCGGACGCAACTGTCTTGGGACAATCCGTCCCGGCGGTGACTGAAGCTTGCTCCCGGCCCGCCTCGCGGGCTACCACAGCGGCGCATACCGCTGATACGGATCGACAATGACAGCTCGAAGAAGCATTGCCGCCATCGTCGTGGCCGCCGGGCGCGGCGAACGGGCCACTGCTACTGGAGTGCTGGAGCCAAAGCAATACCGCCAGCTTGCAGGGCAGACCGTCCTCACACGCACGATCCGCGCCTTCCTCGCCAATCCCGCCATCGACTGCGTCCTGCCCGTGCTGCATGCCGAGCATGGCGACCTCTATGGCCGCCTCGGGCTGGTTCATGATCGCCTCCTCGCCCCCGTGCCGGGTGGCGCCACCCGGCAGGCCTCCGTGCTGGCCGGGCTGGCCGCGCTAGGTCCGCAACGGCCCGATCTGGTGCTGATCCAGGACGCGGCGCGCCCCCTGACGAGTTCCGCGGTCATCGACGGCGTCATCGCCGCGCTTGAGGAGCATGACGCCGCCCTGCCCGTCGTCGCGGTAACCGACACCATCAAGCGCTCGCTCGACGGCCGAACCGTCACCGCGACGGAAGATCGGCATACCCTCTTCGCCGCGCAGACCCCGCAGGGCTTCCGCTACCCGCAAATTCTCTCCGCGCACCTCAAAGCCACGCACCTGCCCCGCGAATTCACCGATGATGCCGCCATCGCCGAGTGGGCCGGGCTCAGCGTCGCGCTCACCGCCGGCAGCACGCACAACATCAAGATCACCCATCCCGAGGATTTCGCGCGGGCTGAGCGCCTGCTCGCAGGAGGCGCCGCCATGGAAACCCGCATCGGCACCGGCTTCGATGTCCATCCCTTCGACGCGGGCGATGCCGTCTGGCTCGCCGGCGTGGAAATCCCTCACAGCCACAAGCTGCAGGGACACTCCGACGCCGACGTGGCGCTCCACGCCCTTTGCGATGCCATCTACGGGGCCATGGGTGAAGGCGACATCGGCAAGCACTTCCCGCCGTCGGACCCGCAATGGAAAGGCGCTGCCTCCCGCACCTTCCTCGCCCACGCCGCGCAACTCGTCGGCGCGCGGGGCGGGCGCATCGTCAATCTCGATATCACCATCGTTTGCGAGGAGCCCCGCATCGGCCCGCATGTCGAGGCCATGAAGGCCGCCATCGCGGAAACCTGCGCCATCTCGACGGGCCGCATCGCCATCAAGGCCACCACCAGCGAGCAGCTCGGCTTCACCGGCCGCCGAGAGGGAATCGTCGCGCTCGCGAGCGCCAGCATCGAACTGCCGAGAACCGAATGAAGCTCCCCAACGACATCGCCACCCTTGCCGCCGAGACCGTCGAGGCGCTGACTGCGGCGGGGCTCACCGTCGCCACGGCCGAAAGCTGCACCGGCGGGCTCATCGCCGGGGCGCTTACCGCGATCTCCGGGTCGTCCGAAATCGTCTATGGCGGCTTCGTCACCTACGCCAACGAGGCCAAGATCAGCCAGATCGGGGTTCCCTTCGCCCTGCTCAAGCAGCATGGCGCGGTGTCGAAGGAAGTCGCCGTGGCCATGGCGGAAGGGGCGCTCGGTACCGCCGGCACCCACATCGCCATTGCCGTCACCGGCATCGCCGGCCCGGACGGCGGCAGCGCCGACAAGCCTGTCGGCCTCGTCCACTTCGCTCTCGCAAGCGATGACGAGACCCGCCACGTCAAGAAGGTGTTCGCCAAGCTCGACCGTGACGGCGTACGCCACGCCGCCGTCGTCCAGGCTCTCAAGATGCTGCGCGACGCCGCCAAGGCGTAGAGCGGCTCGGGGAGCCCCGCCGGAACCGCTCCAACACCACCGGCGCGGCTCTAGATCCCCGTGGGGCGCCGCGCTGCCCAGCCGGTCGCCTGCTCGATCGCATGCCCCAGCGACAGCAGCTTGTGCTCGCCCCGCATCGGACCGACCAACTGCAGCCCAAACGGCATGCCAGCATCGGTGAAGCCGCCCGGCGTCACCAGCACCGGGTGGCAGGTCATGGTCAGCCGGCAGGCCATGCGCTGCCACATGAAGTAGCGCTCGAACACCTGCCCCTCGATCTCGCTGACCCATTCCACCTCGGCCGGCGGGGCGGTGACGGGGGTCGCAGGGGTCACGAACACGTCGTAGTCGCGCAACAGGGCGGCCATGCGCTCGAAGATCGCGGTGCGCTCGCGAATACCCCAGGCCAGTTCGTCGGCCGGCGTGGCCTTGCCCTGCTTGATATTGCGCAGATAGTCTGGCCGGACGAGTTCCGGATGCTCCCAGGCGGCCTTGGGCGAGTCGAGGTAGAAGCCGAACATCTCGATCACCTCCCACGCCCGGTCGGCGGTCGAGAAGTCGAACTCCACATCGTCGATCTTGCAGCCCAGCCCTTCCAGCGTTTCGCGTGCCCGGGCATAGGCGGCCCGCACCGCCGGGTCGACCGGCAGACCGCCGGCGTCCTTGCTCCAGGCGATCCGCACCGAGGAGAGGTCCATCGTGTCGAGCCGGGTGAAGATCGTCGGATCCTCGTCGATCGAGGTGGCGCTGATATCGGAGACACCCGCCATGGCTGCGAGCAGCAGCCCGGCATCCTCCGACGACCGTGCCATCGGGCCCAGCACGACATGCGGCGTCCAGGCATCTCCGAAGCCGTCGAGCGGCACCCGACCGGGGGAGGTGCGGAGGCCGACGATGTTGCAGAAGCTCGGTGGATAGCGGATCGAGCCGCCACTGTCGCCGCCATCAGCGAAGGGCAGGCATCCCGCCGCGACCGCCGCCCCGCCGCCGCTGGAGCCGCCGCCATGCGTGTCCAGATTCCACGGGTTGCGGGTCACCCCGAACACGTCGTTGAACGCCAGCGTGCCCACGCCGTAGGACGGCGTGTTGGTTTTGCCGATGACCAGTGCGCCGGCAGCCTTGAGCTTTTGCACCATGGCGACGTCACGGCTGGCCGGCGGGTCGTTCCGGTGCGCCAGCGACCCGAAGGTGGTCGGGAATCCGGTGACGTGGTTGAGATCCTTCACCGCGATCGGCAGGCCCTCGAGCAACCCGATCGGTTCGCCCGCAGCGCGCTTCCGATCCACGGCTTCAGCCAGCGCAAGGGCCTCCTGCGCCGGAAGCAGCGATACGATCGACTTGAGGCGCGGGTTCGCCTCCGCGATGCGATCGAGGAAGGCCGTCATCACCTCGACTGCGGAAACCTCGCGGCTGGCGAGCAGCCGCGCCAGTTCGGTTGCGGAGCGGTAGTAGAGCGGTTGATCGGTCATCGGTCGTCTCTCGGGGTCAATCCTGGGAGCCGATGCAAACGACGTGCCAGCTGCCAAAAGCCGGAAACCGGCGCTCCGTTGTATACATCACGGCAGTCGCTGCCTAATCCCTCGGCAGTGCCGCCGCCATTGTATGCAGCTCAGCCGAACCGGCGGTCAGCCTCATCGACGAAGGCGTCGACGATCTCGTCCTGCTTGCTCGCGAAAGCCGGCTCCGCCACGGCGGCGATCAGCGGATTGCCGATCTTGAAATTGATGTCGAACCGCACCCGTGTCCCCTGCCCCTCCGGCTCGAAACGCCACAGGCTGTCCAGATAGGCGAAGGGGCCGTCCACCGCCTTGGCGGTCACCGTCATCGCCGCCGGGTCGGCAACCACCCGGCTGGTATAGGACTGCGTGATCGGTCCGAACCGGATGGTCATCTTGGCGAGCTTGGAGCCGTCCGGCTGCTCCCGCACGCTCATCGCCGTGCAGTTGGGAATGAAGCGCGGATAGGCTTCGAGATCGCCGACCAGGTCGAACATGGCGCGGGGTACATGCGGCACGTGCCGCTCGATGAACATTTCAGGCATGGGCGAGCTTGGCCAGTCGGGCAGCCCGAAGCTGCGCGAAATCCTCTCCGGCATGATGGGACGAACGCGTCAGCGGGCTGGAGGACACGAGGAGGAACCCCTTCGTCATCGCCACCGTCGCATAGGACTTGAACTCTTCCGGCGTCACGAACCGCGCCACCGGATGGTGCCGCTTGGTTGGTGCCAGGTACTGCCCGATCGTCAGGAAGTCGACATCCGCCGAGCGGAGATCGTCCATCAGCTGCAGCACCTCATTCCGCTCCTCGCCGAGCCCGACCATGATGCCGGACTTGGTGAACATGGTCGGATCGAGTTCCTTCACCCGCTGCAGCAGCCGGATCGAGTGGAAGTAGCGCGCGCCAGGACGGACCTTCAGGTACTTGGACGGCACGGTCTCGAGATTGTGGTTGAACACGTCGGGCTTGGCGGCGACCACTACTTCCAGCGCGCCGTCCTTGCGCAGGAAATCCGGCGTCAGGATCTCGATCGTAGTCTTGGGTGTCTTCGCCCGGATCGCGCGGATCACCTGCGCGAAGTGCTCGGCCCCACCATCCGGCAGGTCGTCACGATCGACCGAGGTGATCACCACATGCGCCAGCCCCAGCGTCGCCACCGCGTTCGCCACGTTCTCCGGTTCCATCGGATCGAGCGCCGTCGGAAGCCCGGTCCGCACATTGCAGAAGGCGCAGGCGCGGGTGCAGATCTCGCCCATGATCATCATGGTCGCGTGCTTCTTGCTCCAGCACTCGCCGATATTAGGACAGCCCGCTTCCTCGCACACCGTGACGAGGTTGTTCTCGCGCACGATCTGCTGCGTCTCCTTGTAGATCGGAGAGCCCGGCGCCTTGACCCGGATCCAGTCCGGCTTGCGCAGCATCTCGTGCTCGGGCCGGCGCGCCTTTTCGGGATGACGCGGCTTGGCGTCCTTGATGTCGATGAGCGTGACCACAGCCACTCCTAGCCGGCGATCAGCCGGGCAATGACGACCACGATGATGGCACCGACGGTCGAGATGATGATCTGCGAAACGATGGGGTTGGCGATCTTGAGATCGATCTTCAGCGTCGAGAACAGCCAGCCGCCGACAAATGCGCCGATGACGCCGCTGATCAGATAGGTCAGCAACCCGCCGCCGCCGACCACGAGGCTGGCCAGAAAGCCGGCAACGAGGCCGGTGACGAGGAAGATCACTACGGATCGCGTGTCCATTCGGCCCATCTTGTGCTCCATGTCAGGCTCGGTCACCCGGCTTGCTCTACTGCGTTTGCGCCATCCCGCATATCGCCCTCGGGCATGGCTGCTTCAACCCTGCCGCATCAGCGCGCGATCACCCGCGCGACGACGATGACGATCAGTGCCCCGATGGTCGCGGTGACGATCTGGCTGACCCACGGATTGTCGATCGGCAGCTCCACCCCGGCGAGCCGTAGCACATAGCCGCCGACGAACGCGCCGATCACGCCCACCACCATGTTGCGCAGCAGGCCGCCGCCGCCCAGCACCATGCTCGCGAGCCAGCCCGCGACGAGGCCGATGCCCAGGAAGATCAGCAGATCCATGATCTCGGGTGACACGAACGGAATATCCTCTGGAGGAATGGGACGGTTCACGACAGGGTTTCACACTTCAGGTCAGGCACTACACTCTGGAACGCCGTACCAGACGGCAAGCCAGCACATGGTCTATCCACTTCACCCCGTCCCGGCGGCGGGAGACGGTCATTCGCCGGAACTTGTCGAAGGCCCTCATCCTGAGCCTGTCGAAGGAGGGCTCCCTCGCCCGGCGCCTCGCTCGGCTAGATGTTCAGCGCGCGCCCATAGGCGTCGAGCACGCTCTCCTTCATCGTCTCACTGAGGGTGGGATGCGGGAAGATGGTGTGGAACAGATCCTCCTCGGTCGTCTCCAGCCCCATGGCCACCACGAACCCCTGGATCAGCTCCGTCACTTCGGCTCCCACCATATGCGCGCCGAGCAGTTCGCCGGTCTTGGCATCGAAGATGGTCTTGACGAGGCCTTCCGGCTCGCCCAGCGCGATGGCCTTGCCGTTACCCACGAACGGGAAGCGCCCGACCTTGATCTCGCGCCCCAGTTCCTTGGCCTTGGCTTCCGTAAGCCCGACACTTGCCACCTGCGGCTCGCAATAGGTGCAGCCCGGCACCTTGGTCTTGTCGAGCCCATGCACGCCCTTGAGCCCGGCAATGGTCTCGACGGTAATCACCGCCTCATGCTCGGCCTTGTGCGCCAGCATCGGCGGGCCCGCGACGTCGCCGATAGCCCAGATGCTCGGCACGTTGGTCCGGCCGTAGTGGTCGATCACGATGGCGCCGCGGTCGATCTTCACCCCCAGCGCCTCGAGCCCGAGATTCTCGGAGTTGCACTGCACGCCCACCGCCGAAATCAGCGCATCGGCCGCGATCTGCGATTTCTCGCCGCTCTTGGGCTCGATATGGGCGACGATACCGTCCTTGGTCTTTTCGACCTTGGCCACCTTCGCATCGGTGATGATCTTGATGCCGCGCTTTTCGAACCGCTTCTTCACATGCGCGGCGATCTCGGCATCCTCGACCGGCAGGATCGTCGGTAGCAGTTCTACCACTGTCACTTCCGCACCCAGCGAGCGATAGAACGAGGCGAACTCCATGCCGATGGCACCCGAGCCCATGATCACTAGGCTCTTGGGGAACTTCGCCGGCTTCATTGCCTCGAAGTAGGTCCAGATCTTTTCGCCGTCCGGCTCGATTCCGGGCAGCACACGTGGTCGCGCACCTGTGGCGATGATGATGTTCCTGGCCTTGTATGTGCCCTCGGGAAGCGTGTTCTTGGGCGGCGGCACCTGCGGCTCGACCGGCTTCTTGGTCATCTTCTTGACGACGATCTCGCCCGGCGCAGTGAGTTGCGCCTCACCCCAGATGATGTCGACCTTGTTCTTTTTCATCAGGAACTGGACGCCATTGTTCATCTGCGCCGCAATCTTGCGGGAACGGTCGACAATGCCGGCGAGATCGAAGCCGAACTTTTCGGCCGTGAGGCCATAGTCCTTGGCATGGCCCATATGGCCATAGATTTCGGCCGAGCGCAGCAGCGCCTTGGTCGGAATACAGCCCCAGTTGGAGCAGATGCCGGCCATATGCTCCCGCTCGACAATGGCGGTTTTCATACCCAGCTGGGCCGCGCGGATCGCCGCGATGTACCCGCCCGGGCCGGCACCGATGACGATGAGATCGTAGGAATCAGCCATTTGGCCTGCCTTTCGTCCAGTATGCGTTCGAGGCGTGCGCCCCGGTTGACCTAAAGGCCCAGAACCTGTTGGACCAACGGCACGAGGCCCGTGCCGATGGCGCGGGTATTGGCCGGGTCGAGGTGAATGCCGTCCGCTGTGCTGGTCTTCGCCACCGTACCGG
>VFQR01000576.1_pt1 | contig 45725 bp, 39 predicted proteins | sample 3512321 | NCBI WGS metagenome assembly VFQR01 (sample SAMN10412374, study PRJNA504923) | tailings metagenome | isolation source: Relicate 3 Philex TSF1 revegetated site | place: Philippines: Tuba, Benguet | collected 2017-08-29 | reverse complement strand
CTCGCCGCGGCTGCGCCGGAACCGCGGCCGTGCCTTCCTGGTCACCGGCGGCGCGCTCGCCTCGATCCTGGCCTTCCTGTTCGCGCTGCCGCTGCCGCATGCGACGCTGGCCGAAGGCGTGGTCTGGGTGCGCGGCGAGGCGGCGGTGCATGCCGGCGCCGAGGGCGTCGTCGCGACGCTGGAGGCCGCGCCGAATGCGGAGCTCGCGCCGGGCGCGCCGATCCTGCGGCTCGATGATCCGGCGCTCGCGGGCCGCGTCCGGCTGCTCGCCGCGCGCGTGACGGAGCTCGAGGCGCATCACGCCATGCGCGACCTCTCCGATCCCGTCCGCGCCCGCGTGACGCTGGAGGAGCTGAACCTGGCGCGCGCCGATCTCGCGCTGGCGCAGGAACGCCTCGCACAGCTCACCATCCGCAGCCGGTCGGAAGGCCGGCTCAGCCTGCACCGGCCGGACGATCTCGTCGGCCGCTTCGTGCGCAAGGGCGACCTGATCGGCTATGTCGCGCGCTTCGAGGAGCCGGTGATCCGCGTCGTCGTGCCGGAGAGCGAGGCTGATCTCGTGCTCCAGCGCACCCGCGATGTCGCGATGCGCCTGCACAGCGCGCGCGGCGAGGTGCTTTCCGCGCGGGTGGAACGGATATCGCCGCGGCTGGAGGAGAGCGTGCCGAGCCTCGCGCTGACGACGCAGGGCGGCGGCGCCGTGCTGCTCGATCCGACCGCCGCCGACCGGCAGCGCACGATCGGGCGCTACCTGCAGCTCGATCTCGTGCCCGAGCCCGGCGCGCTCGCCGCGCCGCGCTTCGGGGAGCGCGTGCATGTGCGTTTCGCGCATGAGGAGGAGCCGGTGGCGCACCGGCTCTACAGGACCCTGCGCCAGGTCTTCCTCAGGCATTTCCATGTCTGAGCCGGCCGGCGCGCGGATGATGGCCGCTACCCTGAAGGAGTGATCTCACGTGCCAACGCAGCAGCTGTTCTACAAGTCGGCGGTGCCGGTGAACTTCGCCCGCCACAAGGACTGGTCGGTCAAGACCGGCGAGAGCTACGCCTTCGCCGCCGAGGTCAATTCCGTCCCCGTCACGGCGATCGAATTCGCGCAGGCCGCGGCCGAATACCCGATCGTCTTCGCCGGCAGCGACAAATCCGTCTTCCCGGCCGTCATCCTCGGCATCCGCGAGAACGAGAACCTCTTCGTGGACGGCGAGGGCAAGTGGCGCGGCAAGTACCTTCCGGCCTTCGTCCGCCGCTATCCCTTCGTGTTCAGCCAGGACGACGCGCAGCGCACCTTCACGCTGCACATCGACGAGACCTTCGCGGGCTGCAACCAGGCCGGCCGCGGCGAGCGGCTGTTCGACGCCGACGGCGCGCAGACGCAATATCTCAAGACCGTGCTCGGCTTCCTGCAGGACTACCAGGCGCGTTTTCGGCGCACCCAGGCCTATTGCCAGCGGCTGTTGGAGCTGGAGCTGCTCCAGCCCATGCAGGCGCAGTTCACGCTGAACACCGGCGAGCAGCGCTCGCTCTCCGGCTTCATGGTGGTGAACCGCGAGAAGCTGAAGGCGCTGCCGGCCGAGACGGTGCAGGACATGCTCGCCAAGGACGAGCTGGAATGCACCTACCTGCACCTCGCCTCGCTGCGGCACTTCCAGGACATGCTGGAGCGCTTCCAGCCGAAGCAGGAGACGATCGGCGTGGAGCCGAAGCCGGAGGAGCCGGCGAAGGCCGAGGCCAACGGCGCGGTCCACTGACGGATCGGCGATGACCGCGCTCGCCGCCTGGTCACCGCCCGCGCTCGACCCCTATCCCGAGCGGGCCGAGCCGAAGGCGCATTGGCTGGATCGCGTGGAGACCGCCGTCATGGCCGGTCCCCGCGCGCTGGCCGCCGCCTTCGGCTTCCGGCGGGCCTGGGCGATCGTGCGCGAGGCCGGCGGGCATGAGGCGGCCTTCGCGGCGCTCGACGAGGCCGCGCTCGGCGGCGAGGTCACCGCGCTGCGCACGGCGCTGCGGCTGCGGGAGGCGCGCCTGCCGCCGGCGCGCGGCGTGGCACTGCTGCGGGAGGTCGCGCGGCGGCGGCTCGGCCTCCGTCACCATGACGTGCAGCTTCTCGGCGCGCTCGCCATCCTGGATGGGCGCGTCGCGGAGATGGATACGGGCGAGGGCAAGACCATCACGGCGGCGCTCGCCGCGGCGCTCGCCGCGCTGGGTGGCACGCCGGTGCATGTCATCACCGTCAACGACTACCTCGCCGAGCGCGACGCGGAGGAACTGTCGCCCTTCTACAGCGCGCTCGGGCTCACCGTCGGCGTGGTGAAGCACGGCATGACGCCGCAGGACCGGCGCGCCGCCTATGCCTGCGACATCGTGCATGGCGCGAACAAGGAGGTCGCCTTCGACTACCTGCGCGACCGCATCGCGCTCGGCCGGCGCGGACCCGCGCGCGCGAAGCTCGCCGGGCTGTTCGGCGCCGAGGCCGCCAGGGGACCGGTCGTGATGCGCGGCCTGCCCTTCGCCATCGTGGACGAGGCCGATTCCGTGCTGGTGGACGAAGCGCGGACACCGCTCATCATCAGCCAGGAAACCGACGCCACCGCCGAGCGTCGCTGGGCGGAACAGGCGCTCTCGCTCGCCGACCAGCTCGCGGAAGGCCGGGATTTCCGGGTGATCCGCGACGAGCGCCGCGTCCGCCTGACCGAGCCTGGCCGCGCGCGTCTGGCGGAACTCGGCGCGGCGCTCGGCGGCGCCTGGGAGGGCCGCGTGCGGCGGGAGGAGGCGGCGCGCCAGGCGCTCTCCGCCCGGCACCTCTTCCGCCGCGGCGACCATTATGTGGTGCGCGAGGGCAAGGTCGAGATCGTGGACGAGAACACCGGCCGCATCATGGCCGACCGCTCCTGGTCCGAGGGGCTGCACCAGATCGTCGAGGCGAAGGAAGGCGTCGAGGTCACGCCCCGAAAGCTCGCCATCGCGCGGCTGACCTATCAGCGGCTGTTCCGCCGCTACCGGCGGCTCGCCGGCATGACGGGCACGGCGAGGGAGGCGCGGGCGGAGCTGTGGTCCGTCTACCGGCTGCGCATCGCGCGCATCCCGCCGAACCTGCCGTCGCGGCTCGAACGCGGCCGCGTCGCCATCCTGCCGACCATCGCCGCGAAATGGCAGGCGGTGGCGGCGCGTGCCGCGGCGCTCTCGGCGGAGGGGCGGCCGGTGCTGATCGGCACGCGCTCCGTCGCCGCCTCGCAGGAAGCGAGCGCCGCCCTGACGGAAGCGGGGCTGAGCCACGCCGTGCTGAACGCCGAGAATGACCGCGAGGAGGCCGGCATCATCGCCGAGGCCGGCGCCACCGGCCGCATCACGGTGGCCACCAACATGGCCGGGCGCGGCGTGGATATCCGCCTCGCGCCGGAGGTCGCCGCGGCCGGCGGGCTGCATGTGATCCTCACCGAGCGGCACGATGCGGGGCGCGTGGATCGCCAGCTCGAAGGCCGCGCCGGGCGGCGTGGCGAGCCCGGCAGCGCGGAGGCGATCCTCTCGCTGGAGGACAAGCTGCTCGATCTCGTGCCGCGCCATCCGCTGTGGCTCGCGGCGCGGCTCGGCCTCTCGCGGCGCCATCTGTTCAGGGCCGCGCAGCGCCGCGCCGAGCGTGCGCATTTCCGCGCTCGCGTGGACCTGATGGAGCAGGAGAAGCGCCTCGGCACGATGCTCGCCTTCGTCGGAGGGGTGGAATGATGAAGCGGCACCTGCTGGCCTGCGTGCTGGCCCTGGCGTCCTTCGGCGCATCGGCCGAGACCTTCGACTGCGTGATGGAACCCTCCCTCACGCTGCGGCTCGGCAGCCCGATCATCGGCGTGCTCGCGAGCGTCGAGGTGGATCGCGGCGAGCAGGTGCGGCAGGGGCAGGTGGTGGCGCGGCTCGAATCCGGCGTCGAGGAGGCGACGCTCGCGCTGGTGCGGGCGCGCGCGGAGAGCGAGGCGGAGATCCAGGCGCGGCGCGCGCGGCTCGACCAGACGCGCAGCGAATTGCAGCGCGCGCAGAGCCTGCACAGCAGCGCCGTCGTCTCCACCCAGCGCATCGAGGAGCTGCGCGCCAATGCCGCGATCGCGGCAAGCGAGCTGGCGCTGGCGGAGCTGGGGCGGCGGATGGCCGCGCTGGAGGTCGGACGCGCGGAGGCGATGCTGGAGCAGCGTGTGATCCGCAGCCCGGTCAACGGCGTCGTCACGCAGCGCAACCTCGGGCCGGGCGAGTACATCCACCAGGACAATTTCATCCTGAGCGTCGCGCGGCTCGACCCGCTGCATGTCGAGACCTTCCTGCCGGTGCGGCTTTACCGGCGGCTGCGCGTCGGCACCCGCGCGACGGTGCGGCCGGATGCGCCGGTGGGCGGCGAATACCAGGCGGAGATCGGCGTGATGGACGAGGTGTTCGACGCCGCGAGCGGCACCTTCGGCGTGCGGCTGACGCTCGCGAATGGCGATCTCGCCCTGCCGGGCGGCGCGCGCTGCCGGGTGGAGTTCGCTCTGGAGCCGGAGCGGCGGTGAGGGCGCGCGGCGGGGCCTTCAGGCCTCGCCGCCGGGCAGCGTGATCCTCACCCGCAGCCCCGGCCCTGCATCCTCCAGTGCGATCGTCATGCCGTGCAGGTCCGCGACCGCCCGCACAAGCGCCAGGCCCAGCCCGCTTCCCGGTGTTGACCGCGCGGCATCGAGCCGCAGGAAGCGGCGGAACACGCGCTCCCGGTCGGCTTCCGGAATCCCGGGCCCGTCGTCGCGCACCACGATCTCCCGCGCGCGCAGCGTGAGTGCCACGCGGCCGCCTTGCCGGCCATGCCGGATCGCGTTCTCCACGAGGTTCGCGAGCATCTGCGTCAGCAGCGCGGGATCGCCGCGAAGCATGACGCCCGGCGCGATATCCGTCGTCAGCGCCTGGCCGCGTTCCTCCGCCGCGGGCGCATAGACCTCCGCCACCGACTGCGCGATCGCCGACAGATCGGCCTCGATGAAGCCGGCGCGCTGCGTGCCGGATTCCACCTGCGCGATGCGCATCAGGGCGGCGAAGATCTCGAGCAGCCGGTCGGCTTCCGCCTGCGCCTCCGCGATGGCCTCCGCCGTCGGCGCGCGCGAAGCGGCGTCGAGCCGCTGGCGCAGCCGGGTGAGCGGCGTGCGCAGATCATGCGCGATGTCGTCGGTGACCTCGCGCAGCGAGGCCATCAGCCCCTGCATGCGGTCAAGCGTGGCATTGATGCGTGCCGCCAGCCGGTCGAACTCGTCGCCGCCGGGCCCGACCGCGAGCCGCTGGTCCAGTGCGCCGGCCTGCACTGCGCCGAGCGCGGCCTCCATCGCCGCGGCGCGGCGGGCGACGCTGCGGCCGATCAACAGACCGCCGAGCAGGCCGAGCAGCACCACCGCGCCGGCGACCCAGGCGGCGCCGACCAGCAGGCGCTGTTCCAGCGCGCGCACCGCCGAGAGATCGCGCCCGACCACCAGCGCGCCGCCATCGGGCAGGGGGGCTGCGAGCATCATCACCGGCGCCTCGCCGCCATCCGCCCGCCTGACGCTGCCTTCGTGCCAGCCGCGGGTGCGCGGCACACCCGACAGGTTGCCCGCGAGCCGCTGCCCGCCTGGCGCCACCAGCAGGTAGAACTCGCTGCCCGCGCGGTCGGCCGCCATCCGCGCCTCGATGGACAACGCGATGCCGCGCGCGCCGGAGAGCGCACCGGAGCGCAGCAGCACGCCCATGCCGCGCTCGATCTCCTGCGCCGCCTGGCGCGCGGCGAAGCCGGCCGTCGCCCACCAGGCGACGCCGCCGACCAGCGTGGTGCCGAGCACGGTCAGAAGCAGGTGCAGCGCCGTCAGCCGGAAGGCCGTGGTGCGCGCGAAGGCCCAGCGTGGTGCGGTCTCAGCCGTCGCCGCGGGCGGCGCCCCAGGTTTCGCCGCGGGCGGCGCCCCAGGTTTCGCCGCGGGCGGCGCACCAGGTATCGCCGCGGGCGGCGCCTCACGCATCGGCCCGGATGACGTAGCCGGCACCGCGGATGGTGTGGATCAGGTCCCGGGCGAATCCCTTGTCCACCTTGGCACGCAGGCGGCTGATATGCGTCTCGACCACGCTCGTCTTCGGGTCGAAGTGGAAATCCCACACGCCTTCGAGCAGCATGGTGCGCGTCACCACCTGGCCCTCCCGCCGCATCAGGAACTCGAGCAGGCGGAATTCCCGGGGCTGCAGCTCGATCCGCTGGCCGGCGCGCGACACCACGCGGCGGATCAGGTCCATCTCCAGGTCGCCAACGCGCAGCGTCGTGATCTCCTGCTGCAGCGGCGGGCGCCGGGCGAGCGCGTTGATCCGCGCCATCAGCTCCGCGAAGGCGAAGGGCTTTGCCAGGTAGTCGTCGCCGCCGGCCTCCAGCCCCTCCACCCGGTCGCCGACGCCGGCGCGGGCGGTGAGGAAGATCACCGGCGCCCGCACCCCGGCCGCGCGCGCGGCGCGCACCATCGAGAGCCCGTCGAGCTTCGGCAGCATCCGGTCCACCACCATCACGTCATGGCCGCCGCCGGTGGCGAGGAAGAGGCCATCCTGGCCATCTGCCGCGCGGTCCACGACATGCCCGGCCTCCTCCAGCCCGCGCGCGACATAGGCGGCCGTCTCGGCATCGTCCTCGACGAGCAGGATGCGCAAGCGAAGCCTCCCTCGGTCAGCCCTTCAACATACGGATCGGTAAGGACGGCGACAGGGGGCGACGAGGCGGGATGGCCTTTGCTGCGCATCGTGCCCCGCGACCAGGCGGGATTCGAGACACCTCTCCAAGGGAGACACAGATGGCTTCGCTGTCCACCAGGCGCCGCTACGGGATCGCCGCCGCGGGGCTGATGGCCCTCGCGCTTGGCACCACCGCGCTCACCGCCATCCCCGGCACGGCGCAGCAGGTGCCGCCCGCGGTCACCGCGCAGATCGTCCGGCCGGACTTCGCCGATGTCGCCGAGCGCGTCGCGCCCTCCGTCGTGCGCGTGCTGACGACCGAGCGCGTCGCCGCCGCGGCCGAGGTGCCGCCCCAGCTCCGCGGCACGCCGGCCGAGGAGTTCTTCCGCCGCTTCGGCGGGCGCGGCGTCCCGCAGCCCGAGCAGCGCCGCGCGGGCCAGGGTTCCGGCTTCATCGTGGATCCGGATGGCGTGATCGTCACCAACGCGCATGTGGTGGGCGACAATGCCGAGGTGCGCGTCGTGCTGGCCGATGGGCGCGAGATGCCGGCCCGCGTCATCGGCCGCGACACCGCGACGGATGTGGCGGTGATCAAGGTGGAGGCGGGCGCGCCGCTGCCCGCGCTCGGCTTCGGCGACAGCGACCGCATGCGCGTCGGCGAATGGGTGATGGCGATGGGCAATCCCTTCGGCCTCGGCGGCAGCGTGACGGCGGGCATCGTCTCGGCGCGCGGGCGGCAGATCGGCGCCGGGCCCTATGACGACTTCATCCAGACCGACGCCTCCATCAACCCCGGCAATTCCGGCGGCCCGCTGTTCAACGCGGCCGGCGAGGTGGTGGGCATGAACACCGCGATCTTCTCGCCCTCCGGCGGCAATATCGGCATCGGCTTCGCGGTGCCGTCGAAGATGGTGCAGCAGATCGTGGCGCAGCTGCGCGAGCATGGCTCGGTCCGCCGCGGCTGGCTCGGCGTCTCGCTCCAGCCGCTGGACCGCGACCTCGCGGCGGCGCTGCGCGTCGAGGATGCGAAGGGCGTGCTGGTCGCCGGCGTGGAGCCGAACAGCCCGGCCGCGCGCGCCGGGCTCCGCCCCGGCGACGTGCTGACCGCGATGGATGGCCGGCGCGTGGAGAGCCCGCGCGATCTGGCGACCGGCGTGGCCGGCGTCACGCCGGGCCAGACCGCGACCTTCGCCGTGCTGCGCGACGGCCGGGCGATGGAGCAGCGCGTCGAGATCGGCAGTGCGCCGGGCAACCGGGACGCCGCGACGAAGTCCGGCGGGCCCGCGCGGCCGAGCCTCGGCCTCGGCCTCGCGCCGCGCCCGGAAGGTGGCGTCACGATCGCCCGCGTCGAGCCGGGCAGCCCCGCAGCCGAGCGCGGCCTGCGCCCCGGCGACGTGGTGCTGCGCATCGGCGACCGGGAGGCGAAGGCGCCCTCAGACGTGGCCGAGGCGGTGAACGCCGCGCGCAGCGCCGGGCGGCCTTCCATCGCGCTGCAGGTGGAGCGCGACGGCGCGCGCCGCTTCGTGGCGATCCCGCTGAACGCGGGCTGAGATTCGGGGTGGGTCCCCGTTCCCCGCGCCTGGACCCCACCACGAACCCGCGAGGGGCCGCACCCTATCGGCCCCTCGGACCCTGCTACCCCCTTGGGTCTCCGAGGTCCCCTTCCCGGGGGCCTCGGCGGGGGCCCGCTACGCCTTGGGCGGCAGCGCCGCGCCGTTCCAGGCAGCCATCCAGGCCGGGAGCGCCTCCGCCGGGATCGGGCGGCCGACGCCGAAACCCTGGGCGAGATCGCAGCCCGAGGCCGCCGCCATCCGCCACAGCAGCGGATCACTCACCCCTTCGGCCACCACCGCGCCGCCCTCGCGCCAGGCGGCGCGCGAGAGCTTCTCCACCTGCGCGCGCGCCCGGCGCGAGGTCGGCAGAGCCGCGATCAGGCTGCGGTCGAGCTTCACCCCGGCGAATGGCAGGCGAAGCAGGTCGCCGCGCCGGTCATCCATCCCGAGATCGTCGAGCAGCACGCGGAAACCGGCGCGGCCCAGCCGCAGCAGGGCGCGGCGCAGCAGCGCTGTGTCGCGCACGATGGTGTTCTCGGTGAGCTCGATCAGCACATCCGCCGGCTGGAAGCCGCGCGCGGCGACCACCTCGCCGAGCCGCAGCGGCAGATGCGGATGCAGCAGCGCCGCGAGCGGCACGTTCACCGAGAGCCGGAGCCCGGCGATGCGCGCCGCGGCGAGGTCGGCCAGCGCCCGCTCCGCCACGGCGAGCGCCAGCGGTATGGCGAGCGCGCCGCCCTCGGCCAGCGCGACAAAGGCGCCGGCGCCGAGCGCCAGCGCCGGACGTTCCCAGCGTGCCAGCGCCTCGACCATTACCGGGCGCCGGTCGGACAGGCGGACGATCGGCTGGAACCGCACGGTGATCTCGCCGCGGTCGAGCGCGCCGGCGAGGGCATGCTCATCCACATCGGGCAGCGGGCCGGGGGCGGCGATCGGCCGGAGGCTCTCGGAGAGCGCGGCGGCTAGCCGCCCAGCCTCGGGCGGCGCGGTCCGCAGCCCGCGCGGCGGGCGCTCGCCCGTCCGGTGCACGACGACGACGCCGAGGCCGAGGAAGCGGTCGCGCGCGGCGGAGAGCAGGGCGTCATCGGCGATGGCGGCTTCCACGACGACATGCCGTGGCGGCTCGCCCGGGCCGATCAGGCGGACCAGCGCCTCGGCCGCCGATATCGGCTGGACCGGGCCGGCGCCGTAGAGGCGCCGCAGCGCATCCTGCGCCGCCGCGATGATCCGGGGATCCTCGGCGACGAGCAGGAAGGTCGGCACCTCTGTCTGCCCTTGCCGGGGCCGCCGGAGCATCGGATCGGGACTCCAAGGGCGCGCCGGGGGTAGCGCAGGATCGGGCCTGTCCGGCGTCGCCGCTCGTGAGCTTAGGTCACACGAATCAACGCGCCACGTCTCAAATATTTACGATGATCCGCTTCTTGTCGCAACGCCCGCGCCGGGAGGGGCTTGGGACCGCGACCATATATTGCTGATCCGGACCGATGCGGGGCGCGATCGCGCGACGACCGAAGATTATGCCCGGCGCGGCAGCCAGGGGTCCTCGCGCCAGCGCAGGCGCAGCGCGTCGTCCTGGCGTTGCAGCAGGGCCTGCCAGGCGTCCGGCGCCAGGAAGCGCGGCGTGCGGCCGCTTTCCGCGCAAAACGCCGCGAGGTCGGGATCGCTGCCGAGCCGCTCGAGCCCGGTGAGCAGCCAGTAGCGCCATTCCGGCGCCGCCTCCGACGAGAGGGCGAAGCCGCGCCGCGTTGCGCCGAGCAGTTCCATCCCCGCTTCGCGCAGCGTCGGCAGGTCCGGCAGGACCGGGGAGCGGCGGCTGGAGGCGACGCCGATTGCCACGAGCCGGCCTTCGCGCAGAAGGGCCATGGCGTCGGGGAGGGTCAGCAGCGCGGCCGAGACATGGCCGGCCGCCGCCGCCTGGCGCGCTGCCATGGCGGAGGGGAAGGCGAGCAGCGGCAGGCCGAGCCGCTCCGCGAGCCTGAGCCCCGCGACATGCGCGCCATGGCCTGGCGGGGGCAGGCCGAGCGGGGCGGCGCCCTCGCCCGCGCGCAGCTGGTCAAGGCTGGCGGCGCCGCCCGGCGCGGTGACGAGCACGACCGGTTCCTCCACCAGCGCGGCAAGTGGCTGGACGCGGCCGAGCGGCGAGGGCTCGCCCGCCTCGATGGCGCGGGCCAGCAGCAGCGGCGTGGTGATCAGGCCGATGGCGCGGCGCTCCGCGCCGGCGGTGGCGAGCTCCTCGACGATCTCCAGCCCGCCGCGGCGGGGCAGGTTGCGCACCGTGATCGCCTGGCGCGGCCAGGCGCGTTCCAGGAAGGGCACGATACCGCGCGCCCAGCGGTCCGCGGCGGCGCCGGGGGGCGCGCCGACCAGGAGGTCCACCGGCCTCGGCCCGGCCAGCACCGGCCGCGCCAGCAGCACCGCGCCAAGACCAAGCAGGGCGCGGCGGGAGGTCATGTCGCGGGTGCGCCCTTCGCCGCGGGCGGCGCGACTTCCCGCCGCAGCGCCTTCGCGCCGGTGAACAGCACGATCGGCGCGGCGATGAAGGTGGAGGAGGCGGTGCCGATCGTGATGCCCGCCACCATCAGCCAGGCGAAGCCCGAGAGCGCGTCGCCGCCGAACAGCGCGAGCGGCAGGGCCGAGAGCAGTAGCGTCGCCGAGGTGCCGATGGAGCGGTTCAGGGTCTCGTTGATCGAGAGATCCACCATCTCGCGCAGCGGCATCTGCTTGTACTTGCGCAGGTTCTCCCGCATCCGGTCGAACACCACGACCTTGTCGTTGGCGTTGAAGCCGATGATCGTCAGGATCGCCGCCACGGTGGTGAGGTTGAACTCGATCCCTGTCACGACCATCAGGCCGACGACCTTCGTGGTGTCGAGCAGCAGGGTCGCGATGCCCGCGACCGCGAACTGCCATTCGAAGCGGAACCAGATGTAGAGCAGCATCGCGAGGAAGCTCAGGCCGAGCGCCATGAGCCCGCCGATGAACAACTCGCTGGAGACGCGGTTGCCCACCGCCTCCACGCGCAGGATGCGTGTGCCCGGTGCGACCTGTTCGAGCGCGGCGCGCACCTGGTTCACCGCGCGCTGCGTGCCGGCCTCGTCCCGCTGCACGGGCAGGCGGATCAGCACGGAGTCCGGCGCGCCGAACTCCTGCAGCCCGACATCGCCGAGATTGAGGCCGGAGGCGGCGGCGCGGAGTTGCGCGAGATCGGCGGGGCCAGGGGTGCGGACCTCCATCACGATGCCGCCCTTGAAATCGATGCCCTTCTCGAGCCCCGGATAGAAGGCGAGCGCGACCGAGCCGGTCGAGATGATCGCCGAGACGATGACGCCGATCTTCGCCCCGCGCATGAAGCGGATGCGTGTGTTGTCCGGCACGATGCGGAAGAGCGGCCGCGCCAGGCGCTGCCAGAGCGAGAGGCCGGGCTTCTCGACCACCGGCAGCTCCTTCGGCCGCCGGCTGCGGTACCACCAGGCGATGACGAGGCGCGAGACCACCGTCGCGGTCCACATCTGGACGACCGTGCCGACCGCGACCGTCACGGCGAAGCCGCGCACGGGCCCGCTGCCGAAGCCGTACAGGCAGGCCATGGCGATCAGGTTCGTCAGGTTCGAATCCAGGATCGTGCCGGAGGCCTTGGTATAGCCGGCCTCCAGCGCGTTGATCGGACTTCGCCCGTTCTTCACTTCCTCGCGGATGCGTTCGTTGATCAGGATGTTCGCGTCGAGCGCGGTGCCGAGCGTCAGCACGATGCCGGCGATGCCTGGCAGGGTGAGGGTCGCGCCCATCACGCTCAGGATGCCGATCATGATGATGATGTTGGCGACCAGCGCGAGGTTCGCGATCCAGCCGAAGAAGCCGTAGGCCAGGCCCATGTAGAGGAAGACGAAGGTGGTCCCGACCGCGAGCGAGATGATGCCGGCGCGGATCGCGTCCGCGCCGAGCTCGGGGCCGACGGTGCGCTCCTCCACCACCGTGAGCGGCGCCGGCAGCGCGCCGGCGCGCAGCAGCACGGAGAGGTCGGTCGCGCTGCGCGCATCGAAGCTGCCGCTGATCTGGCCGCGCCCGCCGGTGATCGGCTCGCGGATGACCGGCGCGGTGATCACCCGGTCGTCGAGGACGATGGCGAAGGGCCGGCCGACATTCTGCCGCGTGATGTCGGCGAAGCGGCGGGTGCCGATGGAATCGAAGCTGAAATTGACCACCCATTCGCCGGTCCGCCCATCCTGCCCGGCGCGGGCATCGGAGAGGTTCGCGCCATCCACCTCGACGCGGCGGCGCACGGCGAAGCGTTCCTCCCCGCGGTCGCCGGCGAGGAACATGGTGCCGGGGGGCGGCGTCGCCGCCGTCGGGTTCGCGCTCTCGTCCAGCAGGTGAAAGGTCATGCGCGCGGTGCGGCCGAGCAGGTCCTTGATGCGCGCGGGGTCCTCGACGCCGGGGAGCTGGACGAGGATGCGGTTGCTGCCCTGGCGGGCGATCAGCGCCTCGACGAGGCCGCTTTCGTCGATGCGGCGGCGGACGATCTCGAGCGACTGCTCCACCGCGCCCTGCGCCTTGTTGCGCAGCGCGACCTCCGTCAGCGTCGCGGTGACGGTGCCGTCGGGGGTGGTCGTGACCTCGATATCCGGCTGCTGGGTGCCGACGCCGGCGTTCACCGCGATGGCGGCGTCGCGCAGGATGCGCGCGATGTCGTTGGCGCGGGCCGGGTCGGAGACGCGCAGCGTGACACGGCGATTGGCCTGGTCGGCGCCGAGGCCGGTGTAGAGGATGCGCGGATTGGCGGTGGCGGCGCCGCGGCGGACGGTGTCCACCAGGGCTTCCAGCCGCTCCCGCACCATGGCGGAGGTGTCCACCTCCAGCAGCAGGTAGGACCCGCCGCGCAAGTCGAGGCCGAGATTCACCTGGCGCGCCCAACTCGGGAGGCTGTCGCGCGGGATGAGGTTCGGGACCGAGATCAGAACACCGAGGAGGCAGACGCCGATGATGGCGAGCACCTTCCAGCGGGCGAAATACATCATGGAGTTGGCCGAGCCTGGTCCCCTGGGTGGAGGCCGCGCGCGGCGCCTGACGGCACGGGCCTTTGGGCCGGAAGATGCGCGGGGGTGTATCGCGATGCAAGCCCGTGGCAGAAGCCAGCGGCCAGAAGCCAGGGTTCAGAGGGGCAATGACGCTGCGGGTCGCGGTGCTGGGGGTGGGGCATTTCGGGCGGTTCCATGCGCTGAAGGCCCGGGCGGGCGCGCGCACCGGGCTGGTGGCCGTGCATGATGCCGATGCGGCCCGCGCGGCAGCCGTCGCGGCGGAGCTTGGCGTGCCGGCGCTGGAGGCCGAGGCGGCGATCGCGGCGGCCGAGGCGGTGATCGTCGCCGCACCGACCCGCTTCCATTACGACCTCGCCTCGCGCGCCCTGCTGGCCGGGCGGCATGTGCTGGTGGAGAAGCCGATCGCCGGCAGCCTGGAGGAGGCGGACGCGCTCTCCGTGATGGCGGGCGTGGCGCGCGTGGTGCTGCAGGTCGGCCATATCGAGCGCTTCTCGGCCGCCTTCCGCGCCGTGGTGGCCGAGCCCGCCGCCCAGGAAGCGGTGAGCTGGGAGGCGGTGCGCGCCGCGCCTTTCCGCCCGCGCTCGCTGGACGTGTCCGTCGTGCTGGACCTGATGATCCACGACATTGACCTCGTGCTGACGCTGGCCGGGGAGATGCCCGAGGCGGTGGAGGCGGTCGGCGGCCGGGTGGTGACCGAACATGCCGACTATGCCGTGGCGCGGTTGCGGTTTCCTTCAGGCCGCGCCGCGGTGATCACGGCGTCGCGGGTCTCGACGGCGCTGGAGCGGCGGCTCCGGGTGCTCGGGCCGGGCGGCGAGATGGCGGTGGATTTCCTCGCCCGCAGCCTGACGGTGCTGCGCCCGGGCGGGGCGGAGACGCTGGAGGCGATGCCCGGCTTCGGGCTCGATCGCGGCGGCTGGACCGACCATGACAGCCTGGAGGCCGAGCAGGCCGCCTTCGCCGCCGCCTGCCTGGATGGCGCGCCGGTGGTGGTGGATGCGCAGGCGGGCAGGCGCGCGCTGGAGGTGGCGCTGGCGGTGGAGGCGGCGATCGGGTGAGGTCGGGCGCCGCAGCCGGCCTCAGGGCAGCACTTCCGGCGGGTTCCCGTCGGTGAACCGGGTCGAGCGGATGATCCGCCCCATCCCGTCCAACTCCAGCCGTACGGTCCGGACGACCGGCTCCGGCACAACCGTGTAGCTCACGCGGGTCACCGTGAAGACGCCCGAACAGCCGCTGATCGCCCGGAGCCCGGCCGTGTGGAAGGTGTGGACGACCTGCCAGTCCCGCCGCCGGGCATAGGTCGCGAGCATCACGACATAGGTGTCGTCGCCGCGGTCGGTGTCGGGGTTGAGCGGGCGCGAGGTGTGGACGCAGCGATAGACCCCGCCGGGCAGCTTGAAGACGCTGTATTGGCAGCCGAGGTAGTCGCCGCTGGCCACCGTGCGGGCGTTGCGGTCGAGGTCGGCCGCGTAGGACCAGCCCTCCGCGTAGTGGATGTACTTGCCGTTCGCTCCGGGCGCGTTGTTGTAGCGGCAGTTCAGCCGCGGCGGCACCGTGGTGCCGAGTTCCGTGCTGATCGGCGAGTAGCCGAAGATGAGGCGGTGCGGCTCCGAGATCACCGCCTCCTGCATCGCGTTGCCGCCGCCGCAGCGGTCCCCGAGCCCGCCGATGCGCCGGTGATGCAGGTTGCTGATGAGCTTGCCCATGTCCGGCATTGGAGTCCTCCCCCGCTGCGCAATAGGCCCGGTGCCGTCGTCGCGACGGGTCCGGGGCAGCCGGCGATGGCCAGCGCGCCGCAGGCGAGGCTAGCGCTCACATGCGCGCGATTGCAACCAGTGCGGGAACGGCCAGGCCCGTTTCGCCGCGCGCGCCGCATCGAAACGGGTCTAGCTATTGGTCTTGCCGCATTGTCCGAGTCGGCACGCGATTCCGCCTGGCTTTGGACCCTAGGCCCGGACCCGCACCGCCTCCGTCGTCACCCCGAAGCTGCGCTCCAGCCCGGCCCATCCGATCGGCGTGACCTCGAGCGTCCGCCCGCCGGCGCGGCGCCGCACCCAGCCCTGTGCGAAGCAATGCGAACACAGGGCGGCGCCGAGCCGTCCGGCGACATGCGGGCGGCGTTCCGACCAGTCGAGACAGGGGCGGCAGAGCAGGCGGGCGCCGGCGCCCGGCACGATGCCGAGACCGGCGAGGAAGGCGCTGCCGGCCTCCGTCACCGCGCCGCCATCGGCCGAGAGCTCGATCGCGCCGCGCGCCGCCAGCGCATCGGCCAGCGCCACGCCGAGCCGGCCGGCCAGGTGGTCGTAGCAAGTGCGGGCCTCGCGCATCGCCACGTCGCGCGGGCCGGTGGCGATGCGGCGTGGCCGCGCGGCCGAGACCTCCAGCAACCCCTCCAGCAGCCGCGCCACCGAGGGCGTGGCGAGCCGGTGGTAGCGGTGGCGGCCCTGCCGCTCCATCGCCAGCAGCCCGGCTTCCGCCATGCGGGCGAGATGGGCGCTCGCGGTCTGCGGCGTGACGCCCGCGGCGGCGGCGAGCTCGCCGGCGGAAAGCGCCCGCCCGTCCAGCAGCGCGGCCAGCATGGCGGCGCGGGCGGGCTCGCCGATCAGCGCGGCGGTCTCGGCGAGGGCGGCGACGGTGCTCATGGCCGGGTAGCCTAGCGCCGATCGCGCCGGCACGCTTCGGTAGGCGCCGAAGCATCCGCCGCCCCTGGCGCGGCACGACGGGGGCATGGGACAGACACAATTCTTCGGCTGGAAGGTGGTCGGCGCCGCCTTCGTGGTGGCGGCCTTCGGCTGGGGGGTGGGGTTCTATGGGCCGCCGGTCTTCCTGCATGCGCTGGAGGCCGGGCGCGGCTGGCCGGTCTGGGTCGCGTCGGCGGCCGTCACCTGCCATTTCCTGGTCGGCGCCCTGGTGGTGACCCGGCTCGCCGCGCTGCATGCGCGTTTCGGCGTGGTGGCGGTGACGCGCGCCGGGGCGGTTTCGGTCGCGCTCGGGCTGCTGGGCTGGGGATTTGCCACCGAGCCCTGGCAGTTGTTCCTCGCCACGCTGTTCTCCGGCGCGGGCTGGGCGGCGACCGGCGCGGCGGCGCTGAATGCCTTCGTCGCGCCGTGGTTCGTGCGGCGGCGCCCGGTGGCGCTGGGGGCCGCCTATAACGGGGCGAGCATCGGCGGCGTGGTGTTCTCGCCGCTCTGGGTGGCGCTGATCGGCTGGCTCGGCTTCGGGCCGGCGGGCGCTGTCGTGGGGGCCGTCATGGTCGCCACGCTCTGGTGGCTGTCGGCACGGTATCTCGGCCGCCGGCCAGCGGAGCTGGGCCTGGCGCCGGACGGCGACGACCTCACTGCGCCGCGCACCGTGCCGAAGCCGGTCGAGCCGCTGGCCGCGAATCCCTGGCGGGAGCGGCGTTTCGCGACGCTTGCGATCGGCAATGCGCTCGGGCTCTTCGCGCAGATCGGGCTGCTGGCGCATCTCGTCGCGCTGCTGGCGCCGGTGCTGGGGGCGCAGGGGGCGGGCTTCGCGGCGGGCCTTGCCACCGCCTGCGCGCTGGGCGGGCGCACCGTGACGGGCTGGCTGCTGCGGCCGGGCGTGGACCGGCGTGTGGCGTTGGCGCTGAACGGGCTGGTGCAGGCCGTGGGCGTGGTGGTGCTCGCGCTGGCCGGGACGCCCTGGCTTGCGTTGCTGGGGGTAGCGCTGTTCGGGCTCGGCCTCGGCAACGCCACCTCGCTCGCGCCGCTGGTGGCGCAGCAGGATTTTCGGGAGTCCGACGTGCCGCGCGTGGTCGGGCTGCTGGTGGCGAGCGGGCAGGCGGCCTATGCCTTCGCGCCGCTGGCGATGGGGCTGCTGCGCGGGGTGGATGCGTGGGCGCTGTTCGCGGTGGTGATCGCGTGCCAGCTGGCGGGGACGATGGTGGTCACCGGTGCCCGATTGCCACCAGCACCACCCCCGCCGCCGCCTCGCTCGGCCTGAGGCCCGGCGGGTGCAGCTTCGCCAGCACCTCGGCGAAGCCGGCGCGCTGGGTGGCGGCCGCCTCGGGGTTGGTCAGCAGGGTTTCGAGGGCGTCGGCCATGCGCTCCGGCACCGCGTAGCGCTGCAGGAATTCCGGGGCCACCTGGCGCTCCGCCAGCAGGTTCACGAGGCTCGCGAATGGGACGCGGACCAGGCGCTCGGCGATCCAGGCGGTGATCGGGTTCAGCCGGTAGGCGATGATATGCGGCACGCCGGCGACGGCCATCTCCAGGCTTGAGGTGCCGGACTTGATCAGACCCGCCTCAGCGGCGGCGAAGGCATCGTGCTTGGCCGCGAGGTCCTGGACCAGGATCGGCGCGCCCGGCCAGTCGTGCACCGCGCGCCGCACCGCCTCCGCGACGATGGGCGAGACGGCGACGACCGGGCGCAGCCGCGGCACGCGGCGCGCGAGCAGCGCCAGGGTCTCGCCAAAGACCGGCAGCAGGCGCTTCGCCTCCATCCGGCGGCTGCCGGGCATCACCAGCAGCACGCGATCCTCGGGCGACAGGCCGTGCGACGCACGGAAGCGCGCGGCGTCGCCCGTGTCGGCGCCGGATTCCAGCACGGGATGCCCGACGAAATCCGCGGCGATGCCGGCGTGGTCGAACAGCACCGTCTCGAAGGGCAGCAGGCAGAGGATGCGGTCCACCTGCGACTTGATCTTCTCCACGCGCCCCGGCCGCCAGGCCCAGATCTGCGGCGCGACGTAGTGGATCACCGGAATGCCCATCGGCTTCACCTGCGCGGCGAGCCGGAGCGTGAAGCCCGGGCTGTCGATCGTGACCAGCACGGCCGGGCGCTTCGCCGCGATATCGGCAACCGTCTCGTCGAGCCGGCGGGCGAGCCGGCGGATGTTCGGCAGCACCTCGATCAGGCCCATCAGGGCCAGTTCGCGCATCGGGAAGAGCGAGGCGACGCCTTCGTCCGCGAGCCGCTCGCCGCCGATGCCGGCGAAGCGCAGCGCGGGATCGCGGGCGCGGAGCGCGGCGACGAGCCGCGCGCCGAGCGCATCGCCGGAGGCTTCGCCAGCGACGAGGTAGATCAGGCTCACGCGAAGACCGCCGGCTCTGGCCTCGGCAGCGGAGATCGCGGCCAGTCGCGGTGGTTGCGGACGGCGCCGTGCTCGCGGACCTCGTCCAGCTTCGCCGGGTCGAGGGTGCAGAACACCCAGCCCGGCTGGTCCGGCATGCCGGCGGCCATCACGCCATCCTCGGGGAAGCCGCGATCGGCCGGGCCGAACACCGCCGCCTGGCCACGGTTCACATCCAGCGCGGCGGACCAGGGCGCCTCGCCGACCGTCGGGGCGACCGCGACATGGCACTGGTTCTCGATCGCCCGCGCGGCTGCCGTGACGCGGACGCGGGAGAAGCCATGCGCGGTGTCGGTGCAGGTGGGGGCGAGGATCAGCCAGGCGCCGGCCTCGACCTGCGCGCGCACCAGCTTCGGGAACTCCACATCGTAGCAGATGGCGATGCCGAGCCGCCCCCAGGGCGTGTCGAAGACGCTGGGCGGCGCGCCGGCCGAGATGCCCCAGCGCTCCGCCTCGAAGCGTGTCATCTGGCGCTTCTCCTGGAAGGCCATGCGGCCATCCGGCGCGATCAGCGGCGCGCGGGCGACGACGCGCTCGCCCTCGCGCATCGGCAGCGTGCCGGGCAGCAGCCAGAGACCGTGGCGCATGGCGGCGGCGCGCATCTCGGCCAGGATCGCCTGGTCATGCGCCACCATGGCGGCAAGCTCGCGCGCCTCATCGGTCGCATCCGCGCCGACGAAGGCGGCGCCGAGCTCGACGCAGGCATATTCGGGCAGCACGCAGAGATCGGCATGCGGCCGGGCCTCGGCGAGCAGGCGGTCGAGCTTCGCGCCCCATTCGGCGATCGAGCCGACGCGCGAGACACCATATTGCAGCAGGCCGAGGCGCAGGCTGCGCGCGGGCGGCGGTTCAGCAGGCGCGCGATTCACGCCTGCGGTGCTCGGCCCCTCCGGGGCCTCCGCCCTGCGGCGATCGCGCGCCATCACGCGGACAGGTCCTTGATCCAGAAGGTCAGGTCATGCGGCGTCTCCCCGCTCGCGTCGACCTCCTTCCAGTCGAAGCGCACCACGAGATCGGGCCGCGGCGCGTAGCCGCGCTTGCGCCAGAAGGCGTCGAGCGGGGTGTAGCCGGCCGGGCGGCGTGGATCGGCCGGATCGCGCACCACGCCGCAGAAGGCGGCGAAGCGCAGGCCAAGCCGGCGCGCATGCGCCTCCCGCTCCACGAAGAAGCGTACGCCGGCGCCGCGGCCGCGCCAGGGCGCGAGCAGGACGGATTCGCCGAAATAGCAATGCTCGGCCGGGTCGAGGCCGGCGGCCTCGAACACCGCGCGCACGGGGGCATGGCCCTGGGTCATCGGCTCGCAGGTGGCGGCGCCGACCACCGCCTCGCCAGCGCGGCAGACCACCACGGCGGCGCCGGGCGCGTCCGCATAGGCCCGCAGATAGCCGCGCTCATAGGCCTCGTCGCCCTCATAGAGATAGGGCCACTCGCGGAACACGGCGATGCGCAGCCGCGCGAGATCCGGCAGCAGCGGATGCAGCGCCGCGCCGGCCAGGGTCTGGAAGCTGAGATGGACCTCGGACATGGGGGGATGCATAGGGAGCCCGCGACGAGAGGGGAAGCGCGTGGGCTGGCTGGTGGAGGCGGTGGGTGTGCTGGCGGGCGTGCTGACGACCTCGGCCTTCATCCCGCAGGCAGTGCAGACCTGGCGGACGCGCTCGGCGCGGGACGTGAATCTGGGGCTGCTGGTGCTGCTGGTGGTGGGGAACTCGCTCTGGCTCACCTATGGCGTGCTGATGGGCTCCTGGGGGCTGATTGTCGCGAACATGGTGACCGTGCCGCTCTGCGCGCTGATCCTGGTGGTGAAGCTGCGGCACGGGTGAGGCCGCTCACGGTGTCGCAGGATTGGCCTCCGCCGCCTTCTGGAACGCCGCGAGGCTCTCCTCCACCACCTTCGGGTCCAGCCCACGCAGGATGAAGACGAGGCGGGAGCGCCGCTCGCCCGGCGGCCAGGCATCGAGGCGGCGGGGCGGATGGAACACGCCCTGCACGCCATGCACGACCACGGGCCGATCCTCGCCCACCAGGTCGAGCAGGCCCTTCACCCGCAGCAGCGCATCGCCGCGCGTCATCGCGAGCATCTCGAGGCAGGTGCCGAGCCCCTCCCAGGCGAGCGGGCGGTCGTAGTCGAGGCAGAGGGCGCGGATGTCGGCGCCGTGGCGGTTCACGTCGTGATGGTGGTGGTGATGGTGGTGGTGCAGCTCGGCGCCGATCCAGGCGGCGACATCGGGGGATTTCACGGCAGGATCATAGGGGCCGCTGCCGAGCAGCCCGGCCGCCGGCACCTCGCCGCGCAGGATCGGCGCGATCGGGTTCAGCGCGCGCAGCCGCGCCTCCAGCGCCGCGGTATCCGGGGCCAGGTCGGTCTTGCTCAGCAGGATGCGGTCGGCGACGGCGGCCTGGCGCACCGCCTCGGGCTGCGCATCGAGCGTCGCCGCGCCGTGCCGCGCATCCACCACCGTCACCACGCCATCCAGCGTGAAGCGGCGCAGCAGGCGCGGATCGGCCATCAGCGTGGCCAGGATCGGCGCGGGGTCGGCGAGACCCGTGGTCTCCACGATGACGCGGCGGATCGCGCGGCCGGCCAGCACCTTCTCCCACAGCCCGTCCAGCGCCTTCACGAGATCGCCGCGCACGGTGCAGCAGAGGCAGCCGGCATTGAGCAGCACCGTCTCGGCGTCCAGCGTCTCGACCAGCAGGTGGTCGAGGCCGATCTCGCCGAACTCGTTGATCAGGACCGCGGTGTCCGCCAGCGCCGGGTCGGCCAGCAGCCGGTTCAGCAGCGTTGTCTTGCCGGCGCCGAGGAAGCCGGTGAGGACGGTGAGCGGGATGGCGGGGCTCATGGGAGGGCCTGTACTGCGCCAGCCGGCGAAGGCAGGCAACCTTGCGCTCGCGCAGTCGTTACACCGGCATGACGCGCCCCCAAGCCTCGATCCTGATCCTCGTGGTCCTTGTGCTGGCGCTGTTCGTCTTCGCGCCCGAGGTGCCGCTGCTTGGCTTCGCGGGGCTGCTGGTGGCGGTCGCGCTCTCCGTGCCGGCCGGCGCGCTGATGCGCCGCACTGGGATGCCGCGATGGGCGGCGGTGATCCTGGTGGTCCTGGGCCTGGTCGCGATCGGCGCCCTGTCGGCTGCGGTGGCGGCGGCGCCGCTCGCGGAGCAGGCGCGGGAACTCGCGCGCATCCTGCCCGAAAGCCTGGATGCGCTGGGCGACCGGCTCGGCGAGACCGCCTGGGGCGGCTGGCTGGCGGAGCGGCTGCGCCTGCCCGAGGGAAGCTCGTCCGAGGGCGTGCGCGTCGTTGCGAGCTTCACCAGTTCGACGCTCGGCTGGCTCGGCAATGCCGTGGTGATCCTGCTCGTCGGCGTCTACCTCGCGGTGCGGCCGGGCGACTATGCGATGGGGCTGCGCGCGCTGCTGCATCCGGCGCTCGACACCGGCGCGGCGGAGACGCTCCGCGAATGCGGGGAGGTGCTGCGCGGCTGGCTCGCCGGGCAGGCCTTCGCGATGCTGGTGACCGGGGGCCTGACCTATGTCGGCCTGTCGCTGCTCGGCGTGCCGCTCGCCGGCGCGCTCGCGGTGCTCGCCGCGCTGCTCGGATTCATCCCGAACATCGGCCCCGTGCTGGCTGCGATCCCGGCCATGCTGCTGGCGGCCACCATCTCCCCCTGGCTCGCGCTCTGGGTCGCGTTGCTGTTCCTGGTGACGCAGTTCATCGAGGGCAACATCCTGACCCCGCTGGTCCAGGCGGAGATGGCGGACCTGCCGCCGGCGTCGCTGCTGCTCGCGCAGGTGCTGATGGCGAGCTTCTTCGGCCTGCTCGGCGTGGCGCTGGCCGCGCCGCTCGCGGCGGTCTTCGCCGTACTGGTCCGGCGGATCTACGCGGAGGGCTGGCTCGGGCGCAGGCCCGCCGCCGCGGATCAAGACGCGGCGCCGTAGAGCGCCCGCGGATCGGCCTCGGGCTTCGTCAGCTCGGCGAGCGCGTCGCCGCGCGGCGCGCGGTAGAAGCAGCTCCGGCGGCCCGTGTGGCAGGCGACGCCGTGCTGGTGCACGAGCGCGAGCAGCGTGTCGCCATCGCAATCGAGCCGCATCTCGCGCAGCTCCTGCACCTGGCCGGATGTCTCGCCCTTCCGCCACAGCGCCTGGCGCGAGCGGGACCAGTAGGTGACGCGGCCGGTCGCCAGCGTCTCGGCGAGCGAATCGCGGTTCATCCAGGCCATCATCAGCACCTCGCCGCTGTCATGCTGCTGGGCGATGCAGGGGATGAGGCCATCGGCGTCGAAGCGGGCCGCGTCCAGCAGGGCCTGGATGCCAGCAGGGGCGGTGAGAGGATCGGTCATGGGGTCGTATCCGGGCGAGCGTTATACTATATCGCCCGTCAGGCGCGCGATCGGAAGGGGCGGATGAGCGAGCTGGACAGGCTTCTCGATGCGGCCGCGGCGGAATGCCAGGCGCGCGGCGCGCAGCTGACGGAGCTGCGGCGCCAGGTGCTCCGCCTCGTGCTGGCCTCGCCCGCGCCGCTCGGCGCCTATGCGCTGCTCGACCAGCTGCGCGCGGAGCGTCCGGGGGCGGCGCCGCCCACCGTCTATCGCGCGCTGGATTTCCTGCTGGAGCAGGGGCTGGTCCACAAGGTGGAACGGCTGAACGCCTTCATCGGCTGCACCGGCCCGACCGAACATCATGCTTGTGGTCACGGCCATGCGCATCCGCATCAATTCCTGATCTGCTCCGCCTGCGGCGCGACGGCCGAGCTGTGCGACCACCGGGTCGCGCATGCCCTCGCGGATGCGGCGCAGGCGGTGGGCTTCCGGGTGGCGCGGACCACGGTGGAGGTTGAGGGGCTTTGCGCCGCCTGTTTGGAAGCTGTCCCGGACCCCAAGGTGGGCGCACGTCCATTTCGTCTGTAAGCGGTTGTAAACCTTAATCACGTTCCGGTGAGACATCCGTAACGGCCGGTCACATGCCGTTGCATTGACCGGTCGTGCTGGCAGAAAGCGAGGGATGCTCGACGCAACCCCCGCACAGGAACGTCGCCGCGCCGCGATCGCGCTGCTCCGGGACCTGCGCAGGCTCGACGAGACGACGGGCGTGCGCCACAGCGGCATTGCCCGCGATGTCGGGCTGCTTCTGTACGAGGCCGGGGCGGCGGGGCTTTCGGTCAATCGGATGTCGGCCCAGACGGGCTACAGCGGGCCCACGATCCGCCTCGTCCTCGAGCGGCTCGGAGAGGCGGGGATGCTCGCGCTCGGGGACCGGCGGGGAAAGACGCAATTCTACCGGCTGAGCGCGCAAGGCATCGAGGGCTTCGATGCCTATGTCGGTGCGGTGCTCGACTTCGCCGCCCGCCTCAGCGCGGAAGCCGATCGAGGCCCGACTGCAGATCGGCCCGCAGATCGGCTTCATCCTCCAATCCGATATGCAGGCGCACAGCCTGCCCCCGCGGCAGCGGAGTGACACGGCGCGTCAACGCGGCATTGGTGGGCACCGCCAGGCTTTCGTAGCCCCCCCAGGAGGCGCCGATGCCGAACAGCGTCAGCCCGTCCACGAAGGCGAAGACCTCGGCTTCCGTGTAGCGCGGCTGGAACAGCACGCCGAACAGGCTGCAGGCGCCGCTGAAGTCGCGCTTCCAGATGGCGTGGCCGGGATGCTCGGGCAGGGCAGGGTGCCAGACCTCCGCGATCTCCGGCCGGGTCTGGAGCCAGCGCGCGATGGACAGCGCCGCCCTTTCCTGATGCGCGAGCCGCACCGCCATGGTCCGCGCGCCGCGCAGCGCGAGCCAGCAATCATCGGGGCTGGCGTAATGGCCCATGCCGGCGGAGGCGGCGCGGATGGCGTGGTGATGCGCCTCGGTGTTGACCGTGACAGAGCCGAGCAGGATGTCGGAATGCCCGCCGACATATTTCGTCAGCGCCTGGATCGAGACGTCGCAGCCCTTCGCGAAGGGCTGGAAGTGGTGGATGCCCCAGGTGTTGTCGATCATGCTCACCGCGCCGCGGCTGCGGGCCAGCGCGGCGAGCGCGGGAACGTCCTGCACCTCGAAGGTGTGGCTGCCGGGGCTTTCGAGATAGAGCACCTTCGTGTTCGGCTGCCACAGCGCGGCGAGGCCGTCCGCCGTGATGCAGGGATCGTAGAAGGTCGTGGCGATGCCCCAGCCGGCCATCATGCCCTCGGCCAGGTTGCGCGCGGGGCCGTAGACGCTGTCGGGCATCAGGCAGTGATCGCCCGCCTTGAGGAAGGCGAGCAGCGGCACCGCGACGGCGGCGAGGCCGGTGCCGACGATGGTGCAATGCGTGCCGCCCTCGATGCCGGCGACCACGTCCTCCAGCGCGTGATGGGTCGGGCCGCCCTGCGTGCCATAGGTCATCACGCGCTCGAAGCGGCGCTTGGCGTTGCCGATCCGCGCCTCGCAACTCGGCGTGAGCACGGTGGAGCCGCGATGGACGGGAGGATTGACGAAGCCGTGGCTGCGTACCGGCGGGCGGCCGAGATGCGTGAGTTCCGTGGCGAAGCGGCGCGCGGCCGGCTTCGCGGCGCCGCGCGGCAGGGTCTCGTCGTCCATCAGCTCGTCGCCTTCGGGGTTTCGGGGCGCGAGGCCCACTCGGTCCAGGACCCGTCATAGACGGCGGGTTCGGGCAGCCCGGCCTGCACGGCGCCGAGGACGATGACGCAGGCGGTCACGCCGGAGCCGCAGGAGGCGATCATCGGCTGCTCCGCCTCCGCCCCGCGCGCCGCGAAGATTTGTCGCAGTTCCTCGGCGGGCTTCATGGTGCCGTCGGGGTTGAGCAGATCGGTGAAGGGCAGGCTCGCGGCGCCGGGCATGTGGCCGCTCGGCAGGCCTACGCGCGGCTCCGGCGCGGTGCCGTCGTAGCGGGCCTTGCTGCGGGCATCGAGGATGAGGTCTTCCCCCCCGCCCTGGCGCACGATGCGCTTGATGTCGCCGATGCCGGCGAGGCGGCGCGCGATGAGATCGGGCACGAAGGTCGCGGGCGCGGCGGGCTTCGCCTCGCCCGTCTCGACAGGGCGGCCCTCCTTCCTCCATTTGGGCAGGCCGCCTTCCATCACCGCCGCCTTCTCGTGGCCGAACAGCCGCATCATCCACCAGCCGCGCGCCGAGGCGCGCAGGCCGTGCTGGTCGTAGAACACCACGCGCGAGGCGTTCGACACGCCGAGCGCGCCGATCAGCTTCGCGAAGCGCGCGGGCGTCGGGACCATGTGTGGCAGGTCGGTCTCGGGGTCGCCGAAGGCGTCGATGTCGAAGAGCCGCGCGCCGGGGATATGCGCGGCCCGAAACCCGTCCTGCGCGTTGCCGGGCTCGTTCGGCAGGTAGGTGGTGCAGTCCAGCACCACGAGATCGGGTTTTCCCAGTTCACCGGCGAGCCATTCGGTCGAGACCACATTGTCCATGTTTCTCAATCCACCAGGACGAAGTTGATGCGGCGGTTCTGCTTGCCCTTGGATTCGAGCTTCACCACCTCGACGCGGCCGATCTCGCCTGTGCGCTTCACATGCGTGCCGCCGCATGGCTGCAGGTCCACGGGTGCTTCCTTCGTGCCGATGCGCACCAGGCGGATGCGCCCCGCGCCGCGCGGCGGCTGCACCGACAGCGTGCGCACCATCGTCGGGTTGGCGTCGAGCTCGGCTTCCGTGATCCACTCGAAGCTGGTCGGATGATCGCCGGCGATCAGCGCGTTGAGTTTTTCCGTGAGCCATTCCTTGGTGGGCGGGTCCGGCAGATCGAAATCGAGGCGCGACTTCTCCGCGCCGATCTGGTTGCCGGTCGCGTAGATGCCCGGCAGCACGGCGCAGAGCAGATGCATCGTGGTGTGCATGCGCATGTGCCGGTGGCGCCGCGCCCAGTCGAGCGCGACGGTCACCTCGGCGCCGACCGGCGGCGGCGTGGCGCCTTGTGCCAGCGTGTGGATGATCGTGCCGTTCTCGCCCTTGATCGCCTCCGCGACCTGCGCCTCGCCGCCATTCCAGCGCAGCGTGCCGGTATCGCCGGGCTGGCCGCCGCTGCGGGCATACATCACGGTGCGATCCAGGATGATGCCCTTGTCGTGGTGCTCGGCGACGCGGGCCGTGCAGTCCTTGAGGTAGGCGTCGTCGGAAAACAGCGCTTCGGTCATTGCGTCACTTGGGCATCCATTTGGCGCGCAGCCGCGCGCGGTTGAGTTGCAGCCACATCAGCGCGAGCGCGGTCGGCCCGCCATCCAGCCCATCGCGGCCGATGCGCGCGAAGGCGTCCTCGGCCGGCAGGATCATCAGCCGCGTATCCTCGTTCTCATGCGGCAGGCCATGCGTGCCGGCGGCGTCCGCGAGGTCCACCTGCGCGCAGTAGAAATGCACGAGCTCATCGCAGCCGCCGGGCATCAGCAGGAAGCGGCCGATCGGTTCGATGGCGAGGGCTTCGAGCCCGGCTTCCTCGCCAAGCTCGCGCGTCCCGGCGATGGCAGGGTCCTCCGCCGGCTCCAGCAGGCCGGCCGGCAATTCCACCTGCACGCCGGCAAGCCCCGCGGCATGCGCCGGCAGGCGGAACTGCTCGATCAGCGCGACGCGGTCGGTGCGCGGGTCATAGGGGAGCACCACGACGCCGCCGCCGCGGCGCCACAGCTCCCAGGTCAGGACGCCCGATTGCGTGCCGTCGAACCGCCTGTAGCGGAAGCGGATGCGCTGCATGGCGAAGCGCTGGGCGAACACGATCTCGTCGGCCTCGACCGTCAGGCCCTCGGCGGGGGGGATCGGCGGGGCGAGACGGTGGCGCGGTGGAATGGGGGCTTGTGGGCTGGCGTGCATCCGGGGCGGACCCTACCCTCGGCCCGCCGGAGCGTCCATGACCCCACCCGATTCGACTCTCGCACGCGCCCGTCGCAAGGCCATCCTGATGACGGTGAGCGCGGCGGGCGTCTTCACCATCTCGGCGGCCAGCGTGAAGCTGCTGGCGGGCGAGGTTCCGCTGGCCCAACTCGTGCTGTTCCGCAACCTCTTCGCCTTGCCCATCCTGCTTTTGCTCCTGCCCGGCGCCGGAGGATGGGCGGTGATGCGGCCGAAGCGGCCCTCCATGCACCTGCTGCGCGTCACCGGCGGGATGGCCGGGATGTTCGGCGCCTTCGCCGGCTACACCTGGCTGCCGATCGCGACCGCCTCGGTGCTCGGCTTCACCATGCCGCTGTTCCTGACGGCGCTGTCGGTCGTCTTCCTCGGCGAGAAGGTGGGGTGGCGGCGCTGGACGGCTGTCGTCGTGGGGTTCGTCGGCGTGGTGCTGGTCGCCCGCCCCGGCGTGGGCGAGGCGCTGCCGATCGGGCCGGTCCTGGCGGTGCTGGTCGGTGGGCTCGGCTGGGCGGTGGCGATGATCTCCATCCGCAAGATGGGCGAGGCCGGCGAGCATGGCGTCGCGATCGTGCTGTGGTTCACCATCTGGAGCGCGGTGCTGTCGGGGCTGCTCACGATCCCCGTCTGGGAGACGCCGACCGCCTGGCAATGGTTCCTGCTGCTCGTGATCGGCGTGGTCTCGGCGGCCGCGCAGCTGCTGATGACCGAGGCCTACCGCCGCGGCGAGCCGACGCTGCTCGCGCCCTTCGAATACTCCGCGCTGCTGTGGACGATGCTGCTGGGCGCGGCGGTCTGGGGGGAATGGCCGGGGCCGGTGGCGCTGCTGGGCTTCGCCGTGCTGGTGGGGGCGGGGCTCTTCATCTGGTGGCGCGAGGTGACCCTGGCGAAGCGGTGAGCGGTCGCTATCCCGCCTTCGCCAGCAGCCGCGCCACCCGCTGGGTCAGTGGATGCTCGGGGTGCGCCCGCTTCAGCACCGCCAGATGCGCCTCCGCCCCCGCGCGGTCGCCCGCCGCCAGCGCGGCCTCGGCGAGGCGCTGCTGCGCCATCGGATGGGTCGGGTCGGCCCGGAGCGCGGCGCGCCAGGCGGTGCGGGCGCCCTCCTTGTCGCCGGCTTCCTCGCGCAACCGGCCGATCTGGGATTGCAGGTGCGCCTCGCGCTGCATCGCGGCCTCGGTCTCGGCCAGGATCAGCGTGAGCGCGGCTTCGAGCGCGGCGGCGCGGTCGATGGCGGGGTCGGCGGCGGCGCCGGGCGCCGCTTCGGGCGGCGGTGTGAACAGGGTTTCCCGGGCCGGGAACCAGCGCTTGCGCACGGCCTCGTTCACCTCGGCGAAGCGGGCGAGGAAGTCGCGCGCCTCGGCGGCCCCCGGTCTCCAGCCGCGGCCGGGCAGGTGGTCGTTGGCGCCCTGCACGAAGCGGCGCCAGAGCGGGGAGGAGCCGTTCAGCCCGCCCGGCGCGGCGCCGAGCTTTTCCGCCATGGCGCGCACCAGGTCGATGCCGCCGGGGGTGAGCGAGAGGTTGGATTGCCGGTCCGGGTCGTCCGCCGGAACCTGCAAATCAATGCCGCAGATCTGAAGAAAGTCGTCCACGACGTCGCGGTTCTTCAGGCTTTCGGGCTCGAAGATGCGCGGCGTCACCGCGGCCTCGCCGAACACCGAGGCCCAGAGGTCGAGGATCGCGGCATAGTCGTAGTCGCGCCGCTGCGCCGGCCCGGCCTTGGGCAGCACCGGCGGCCCGACATGCCCGACGCGCAGCGCCTGGGTGTAGCCGGAGGCGTAGTGGCTGTCCTGCCGGCGCAGATACATCACGACGCGCACCGAGCCCACATAGGGCGCGAGCAGGTCGCGCAGCGCCCCGACGCGTTCGGGGGTGTCCAGCAGCCCCGACATCTGCTCGGCGGAGATCAGCAGCAGTCGCGTATCGGCCGGCATCGCCGCCAATTCCCTGCCGAACTCCGCGCGGAACCGCGCGAGCCGCGCCGCCGGCGCCATGCCGTCCCAGACATTCGGATGGAAATGGCCAAGCTGCTCCACCGGCACGAGCGAGGCGGGCAACAGGCCGTGATTGGCCCAGCCGGGGCTCAGCGGATAGCAGACGCCGGCCTTCGCCAGCGCCTCCCGCCGGGCGCCGAGCACGCGCTGGATCGAGGAGGTGCCGGTCTTGGACTGGCCGATATGGAGGATAAGGTCGGGCTTGGGCATTGCCCGACCCCTACATCAGAGCGCCTTGCGGAACCATAGACGCGCATGCCCTGCGGGCATGCCGTCCAGTCTTCCGAACTCGGCATAGCCGTTGCGCTCCCAGAAGCCGGGCGCCTGGAAGCTGAAGGTGTCGGTGTAGGCCTGGGCGCAGCCGCGCTCGCGCGCGATCGCCTCGGCGCGCTTCAGCAGTTCGGAGCCGAGGCCGAGGCCACGCGCCTCGCGCGCCAGCCACAGCCAGTCGATGAATAGCCAGCCCCAGAAGGTGAGGCCGAGCAGCCCGCCGCGCACCTGGCCGTCGGGGGCGCGGGCGAGCAGCGTGACGGGCTCCCGGTCATAGACCCCGCCCATCTCCTGGTTGTAGGCGTGCAGCCCGCGCTGGATGGCGGCGACGGCGTCGAGTTCGGGATAGGCGTCCTCGACGATCTCGATGTCCCCGGCCTTCATCGGCGCTGCAGGCCCTTGAGCGCGAGCGCCAGCGCGCGGATCTCGTCGGCGGCGACGGAGCGCGGCGCGGATTCCGTCACGCCGAGCCCCTGGCCGAAGGCGGTGGCGAAGGCGCTGCGGTTGCCGAGGGTGGTGTCGAGCAGCATGAGGTTCTTGCCGCGTAGCGCCTCGATGACCTCGGCGGTCAGCTTCGATTGCGGGGGGACACGGTTGAGCGCGACGGCGACCGGCCGCTTCTCGGCCTTCGCCAGATCGAGCGTGCCGGCCGAGGCCCAGAGATCGGGCGCCGAGGGCTGCAATGGCATCAGCACGAGATCGGCCGCGCGGATGGCGATGCGGGCGTCGGTGTCGTCATGCGGGGCGGTGTCGAGCAGGATGATGTCATGGCTGCGGCGCAGCTTGTCGGTGGCGGCCGGCACGCGCCAGCCGGTCGGCGCCTCGAAATCCAGCTTCTGCGCCTTCGCCCCCGCCTGCTGCCGCGCCTGGTGCCAGTAGGAGAGCGATTTCTGCGGATCGGTGTCGAGCAGCGCGACGCGCTCGCCAAGGCCCGCGAAGGCGGTGGCGAGGTTGGCGGCGAGCGTGGACTTACCCGCGCCGCCCTTGCGCTGGGCGACGGCGAGAACGAGGGCCATGGGCGCGACTCCGCGCGGTTTGTGCGGTGCACAGTATAGCAGCATGCGTGCCCCGGTTAGGATGCGCGGCCATGGAAGACCTGCTGACCCCCGCCGAGATGGCCCGCGCCGATGCCGCGGCGATCGCGTCCGGGATCCCTGGCATCATGCTGATGGAAGCCGCCGGCCGCGCGGTCGCGCGCGCGGCCATGCGGCGCTTCCGGCCGGCCCGCACGCTGGTGCTCGCGGGCCCCGGCAACAATGGCGGGGATGGCTGGGTCGCGGCGCGGCTGCTCGACCAGGCGGGCTGGCCGGTGGCGGTGGCACCGCTCGCGCCGCCGCGCAAGGGCGGCGATGCGGCGCTCGCGGCGGCGCGCTGGCGTGGGCCGGTGGTGCCGTTCAGCCGGGCGGAAGCGGACCGCGCGGGGCTCATCATTGATGCGGTGTTCGGCGCGGGGCTCTCGCGGCCGGTGGATGGGCTCGCGGCGGATGTGCTGGGGCATCTGCGCGCGCCGGTGCTGGCGGTGGATGTGCCCTCGGGCGTGGATGGCGCGACCGGGGCCTTCGGGTGGGTGGCGCCGCAGGCGGCGGTCACCGTCACCTTCGTCCGGCGCAAGCCGGGGCATCTGCTGTATCCGGGGCGCGGGTTCTGCGGCGTGACGCTGCTGGCCGATATCGGGATGCCGGCCGCCGCGATCCCGCCGACGAAGACCTGGCGCAACGGGCCGCATCTGTGGCGGCGGCCGCAGCCTGCCGCGACCGGGCACAAATATGATCGCGGGCATGTCGGCGTCGCGGCCGGCGCGGGCATGACCGGCGCGGCGCGGCTGGTCGCGGCCGGGGCGCGGCGGGCCGGGGCAGGTCTGGTCAGTCTCGCCGCGCCGGATGCCGCCACAGCCGCGGTGCTGCGCGCCGGCGATCCCGGCGTGATCGTCAGCCAGGATCGCGGCGCGCTGCTCGGCGATGCGCGCATCGGCGTCTGGGTCATCGGGCCCGGGCTGCCGCCGACGCCGGCGACCAACGCGCTCATCCGGCAGGCCATCGCGGCGGGGCGGCAGGTGGTGGCCGATGCCGGGGCGATGCGCAGCGGCGACCTGACCGGCTGCACCATCCTCACCCCGCATGCCGGCGAGTTCGGCGCGGCCTTCGGCGTGCCCGGGGAGGATGTGCTCGGAGCGGTGCGCGAGGCCGCGCAGAAGACCGGCGCGGTGGTGGTGCGCAAGGGCCCCGACACGATCATCGCCGCACCCGATGGCCGCCTCGCCATCAACGACAACGCGCCACCCTGGCTCGCCACCGGCGGCACCGGCGACGTGCTCGCGGGCATCGCCGCCGCACTCCTCGCCCAGGGCATGCCGCCCTTCGAGGCTGCCTGCGCCGCTGTCTGGCTGCATGGCGAGGCGGCGACCCGCGCCGGCCCGGGCCTGCTCGCCGAGGATCTCGCGGGCAACATCCCCCTCGATTGATCCGCTGACTTCCGGCACCATGTCCCCTGAAACATGCGGAAAGGATCCGTGATGTCGGATCTGGCCGAGGCACCCGGCCTGCTCGACCGTGCGCTCCGGCGCGTGACCGCGCTCTGGCGCGACATGGCCGGTGGCACGAGCGATGCGGAGGGCTTCGCCGCCCGCATGCGCACCTGCCTCGAAGCCCGCGGCGGCGAGGTCTCGGCCCGGGCGCGCGCCGCCGGGCTGGCCGAGGCGTATCTCGCCACCGACGAGGCCGGGCGGCTCGACTTCCTGCGCGATCTCGCGAGCTTCGATTCCGATGCGGAGGCCGTGCGCGCCGCCTGGGAGAAGGTGGCGACCGCCGCCGACACCGCCGCCCGCGCCGCCGCGAAGGCGCAGCTCCGCCGCGCGCTGGAGCCGCCGCGGCTCAAGCTGCTCACCCAGTTCACCGCGATTCCGGACGGGGTGAAGTTCGTGGTGGATCTCCGCGCCGACCTGCTGCGGCGGATGGACGGCGCGCCGATGCTCCAGGCGCTGGAGGGCGATGTCCGCAGCCTGCTCGCGGCCTGGTTCGACGTGGGGTTTCTCGAGCTGCGCCGCATTGACTGGACGTCCTCCGCCGCGCTGCTCGAGAAGCTGGTGCACTACGAGGCGGTGCATCGCATCCGCACCTGGCGCGACCTGAAGAACCGGCTGGATTCCGACCGCCGCTGCTACGCCTTCTTCCACCCGCGCATGCCGGCCGAGCCGCTGATCTTCGTGGAGGTCGCGCTCGTGAAGGGGCTCGCCGACAACGTGCAGGGGCTGCTCGACGAGAAGGCGCCGGTGCTCGATCCGAAGAAGGCGGATACCGCGATCTTCTACTCGATCAACAACTGCCAGCGCGGGCTGGATGGCATCAGCTTCGGCAATTTTCTCATCAAGCGCGTGGTGTCGGAACTCTCGGCGGAGTTCCCGAACCTCAAGCAGTTCGCGACGCTCTCGCCGATGCCGGGTTTTCGCCATTGGCTGGAGGAGCGTATCGCCGCGCAGGACCTGGCCTTGATCACCGAGGAGGAAGGCGGCGCGCTGCGCCTCACCGCGCCGCCCGATCTCGCGCTGCCGGCGCCGGCCACCGAGGGCGGCGTGGTGACGGCGCGCGAGGCGTCGGTGGAATTGCCGGTGGCGACACTGAGGAGAGTCCTCGGCCGCCGCAGCCTGGCGCGCGACGAGGCGGTGACGCGTCTGCTCGACCCGATCCTGGCGCGCGCCGCGGCGCGCTATCTGCTGGCCGAGGGCTCGCGCAGCAACCCGAAGCGCGCGCGCGATCCGGTGGCGCATTTTCATCTGTCGAACGGCGCGCGTGTGGAGCGGTTGAACCCGCGCGGCGACACCAGCGAGAAGGGCTGGCGCGAAAGTGCGGGGATGATGGTGAACTACCTCTACGACCCGGCGAAGATCGAGGATTACCACGAGGATTATGCCGGCGAGGGCAAGCGCGCCGCCTCCTCCGCCGTGAAGAAGCTGGCGAAGGGCTTCGTGTAGGCAATCCGCACCTTCACCTCGATTTCGCCGCAACTTCGGCGCCGCTTCGGGACCTCCGGCGACATCCTGCGCCACCCTCCACCTGTCCACTCGTGGAGGAGATCCGGACATGGTCGCCAAGAGCTTCATCGGCGCGCTGCTGCTGGCCGGCGCGCTCGGCACCACCGCCGCGGCGCTGTCGCCCGATCTGGGCGCGCAGCCCAGCTACGAGGCCGTCTTCCTCGATGGCGGGCTCGGCTTCCGGCGCCCGGAGCCGCAGGCGCTGCTCGCCCTGCCGCCCGGCTTCCTCGCCGGCGACGCCATCGTGGTGCTCACGCCCGATGATGGCTGGCCGCACGGCCAGCGGGAGCGCCTCGGCGCCACGCTGCTCAATGCCGGCGCGGGCGTGATGGAGATGAACCGGCCGCGCCGTGCGCGCCTCGCCGAGGACATGACGGCGGCGATCCGCACCTTGCGTGTCACCCATGGCGCCGGCCTGGTCGTGCTGATCGGCCACGGTGAGGCGGGGGACATCGCGCTCCACGTGGCCGAGGGCGCGGTGGACGAGGCGGGCTGGCGCTTCGCCGCGGCCATCCGGCTCGGCCCGGGGGAGGCCGCGTTCAGCCTCTCCGGCGTGCCGGAGATGCTGAGCTTCCCCGAGCGGCCCGGGCTGCTCTGCGACCTGCTCGCCGCCGCCTGGGTGTCGGGCGAGCCGGATGTCGCCGGCGGCTGCCGCGAGGCCGCGGCGGCGCTGCGCTGAACGACGACCTTCCAGCGCAAGAAGGTTGCCTTGCCGACCGCGATGATGCCTGATCCTGTCTGCGACTGGGGTCCAGGCCATGGCGATCTTCAACGGGACCAACGGCGCTGACAGTTTCCTCGGCGCGGAAGGCGAGGCGGACAGCTTCCGCTTCACCCCGGCGACCCTCGGCGCCGCCGATACGGTGAGCGGCGGCGGCGGGGCGGTCACGGACATCCTGCTGCTGCTCGGCGCCGGCGCGCTCACCCCCGCGCAGCTCGGCGCCGTCTCGGGCATCGAGCGCATCCAGCACCATGCGGGCGGCAATGCCTACGCGCTGACCGCCGCGCTGGTGGCCGGCGCCGTCGGCAGCTTCGAGGTCCGCGGCGCGAACGGCGCGGATTCGGTGGATGGCTCGGCCCTGCTCGATCCGCTGCTGCGCGTCAGCTTCGTCGCCTTCGACGGCGCCGACACGCTGATCGGCGGCGCCGGCAACGATAGTTTCGCGGTCCTGCTCGGCTTCGCGGGCGCGCGGCGCTTCGCCGGCGGCGGGGGGGACGACCAGCTCGTCACCAACCCCGCCGCCTGGTCTGGCGCCAGCCTGTTCCAGGGCGGGGCGGGCACCGACCGGTTGGTGTTCAACGCCTCCGGCAGCGTCGCCGCTGCGGCGCTGGCCGGCCTCTCCTCGGTCGAGGAGATCCAGCTCGGCAATGCGCTCAGCATCACCCTGGCGCTGGACGATGCGGCGGTGGCGCAGGCGGCCGGGACGCTCGCCGTGCTCGGCGGCGCGGGCGGCGCGCAGCGCGTGGATGCCTCCGCCGTCGCCGCCGGCGGCGTGCGCTACACGGCGGGGACCGGCGCCGACACCTTCCTCGGCGGCGGCGGCGATGACCGCTTCGAGGTGACGGAGGCGCTCTCCACCGGCGATCTCGGCGGCGGCGACGACGTGCTGCGGCTGACCTCGAAGCTTGCGCAGGGGATCCTGGTGGAGGGCGGCGCCGGGCATGACGTGGTGGAACTGTTTGCCGGCGGCGTCTGGGACCTCACCGGGCTTTCGGGCTTCGAGGAGGTGGAGCTGCTGGCGGCGAGCACGCTCGCGCTGCCGGCGACGGAAGGGTTCCGCGTGCTCGGCTCCGGCGCGCGGGATGTGATCACGCTTGGCGCGGCGCGGCAGACCGTCTCGGGCTTCGGCGGCGACGACATCGTGGCGATCACCGCCGCGACGCTGCTCGGCTCGGTGCTCTCCGGCGGCAGTCAGGCGAGCCAGGACGTGCTGCGGCTGGATGCGGCGGGCACCTACGATTTCCGGCGCGCCGTCATCACCGGCTTCGAGAAGATCGAGCAGGTCGCGGTGCCGAACGGCTTCTCCGCGATCCAGCTCGGCAACCAGCCTGTCGAGCTGGTGCTGCGCCATTCGAGCTTCGTGACGATGGGCGCGCAGGCCGCGCAGGCGGTGTGGGGCAGCGCGCGGCTGGACAGCATCGTGCTCGGCGCGAGCGGCCAGTTCGTCGAGGCCGGCGCCGGCCATGACGGCATCACAAGCGCGCCCGCCTTCCTCGGTGCCGGCACGCTGCTGGCCGGCGGGCCGGGGCAGGACACGCTGACGATCCGCTTCACTGGCGCGGGCGAGGCGGCCAACCTCGCCACCGGCGCGGTCGTGACGGGGATCGAGCTCATCCAGATCCTGCCCGACACCGGCAGCCCCGGGCTGAACCTGACCCTGGATGCGACGGCGGGGATGGAGATCCAGGGCGGGGCGGGCGCGGATACCGTGACCGCGGGCGGCGCGGGGCTGTTCGGCACGCTCGGGCCGGGCGACGACCTGCTGCGCCTGCCGCCGCTGACGCTGGCCGGCGCGGCGACGCTGGATGGCGCGGCCGGGACCGACACCCTGGCCCTGCTCGATACCAGCGCGGCCCTGCTGAACCTCGTGCTGCCGGCGCGCTTCATCGGCTTCGAGCGGGTGGACCTGGCTGCGCTGACCAACGCGGCGGTGACGATCCAGGGCGCGGAGGCGCGCGACGTGCTGCTCGGCGCCGGGGCGATGACGGTCACGGGCGGCGATGGCGCGGAGGTCTTCGACAATCCCAATGCCGCCAACCGGATCCTGGGTGGCGGCGGCGCCGACACGATCCGCCAGACGGCGCTGCCGGCGCCAGGCCAGGTGCTGGATGGCGGCGCCGGTGACGACCTCGTCTTCGTGGATGTGCTCGCAGGCGACCCGGACGTGCAGTTCATCTGGCAGATGCCGGCCGGGCTGGTGGCGGAGACGGTGCGGCTCAGCGGGCGCCATGTCGTGACGGCGAGCACCCAGGCCGGGCTGGCGGTGGTCGGCGATCCGACGCTGCCGAGCAGCATCACGCTGCGCGGCAACGGCCAGTCCGCGCTGGGCGGCAGCGGCGCCGACACCTTGCAGGCCAGCGCCGGCCTCCTCACCCGGCTCGAGGGCGGCAACGGCGCCGATGTCTACGTCACCGGTCCCGCCGAGCAGACGCTCTGGGACACGCCGGGGCGCGTGATCGCCGACACGGCGCAGGCCTTCTCGCTGAACATCCTGCGGATCGAGGGCGCCGGCAGCCTCCGCATCGATGTCGAGGAGCATGCCATCTCGCACCTCGACCGGATTGACGTGGCCTCCGCCAACGCGGCCGTGCATCTGACCTTGACGAGCGCGCTTGCGGCGCAGGCGGATGCCAACAATGGCGACGGCACGGGCGATTTCTCGGTGATCGCGACGGTCGCCGTCACGGCCGGCGCGCTGGTGGATGCCGCCGCCTTCACGCCCACGCAGGGATTGCTGTTCGGCGGCACCTTCGCTGGCGCCGATACCGTCTCCGGCGGCGCCGGCGGCGACACCGTGTTCGGCGGCGACGGGGCCGATACGGTGCTCGCCGGCGCGGGCCCCGACACCGTGAACGGCGACGCCGGCAACGACACGCTGGCCGGCGGCGACGGCAACGACACGCTGCGCGGCGGCGGTGACGCGGATTCGATGACGGGCGGCGAGGGCCGGGACATCCTGATCGGAGGGACGGGCGGCGATGCCATCGGCCTCGCGGAGAGCGTCCCGGTGCGTGACGCCGTCATCTACTTCGCGCCGGATGAGGGCACGGCCGACATCAATGATGCCGGCAGCATCGCCCAGGCCAGCGCCGACGCGATCACCGGCTTCGACACCGCGCTCGACAAGGTGCAACTCAGCCGCGCCGGGCTCGGCCTGACCTCCTTCGTGGCGCAGGCCGTGCCGGCGAACGGCGCCTGGACCCTGAACGCCGCCGCCGTCTTCCTCTTCGAGTCGGACAGCGGCAACTCGGACACGCTCTCCAACAGCAACTTCGCGGACTTCAACGCCATCGCATTCGCCATCAACAGCGACAACGGCGCCGCGAATGGCAGCGCGGCCGGGCTCACCGTCGCGCTGGCGATCAGCAACATCGAGACCGCGCCGACACGTGCCACGGGCATCTATCTCTGGACGGACACCGATGGCGACGCCCTGCTGGAAGCGGGTGACGTGGTGCGGCTGCTCGGCGTGTTCCACGGTGTCACGGCGAACCAGATGGCGGCGGGCGGCGCGATCGCGATCATCACCTGACGCGGCGGCGCGCGGCGCGGGCCAGGCCCGCCACCGCAGGTTGGTTGTCTTTCGTCCCGCTTCTGGTGCCTGATGGGCGCAAGGACCGGGAGCGGAGGGCGGCATGGCCATTTTCAATGGCACGGCCGGCGCGGACAGCCTGATCGGCGCCGATGGCGAAGCCGATACATTCCGGTTCACGCCCGCCAATCTCACCGCCGACGACACGGTGATCGGCGGTGGCGGGGTGGCGCTCGACACGTTGCAGTTCATCGCCGGCGGGACCATCGCCGCGGGGGCCTTCGCCAATGTCTCGGGCATCGAGCGCGTCCAGAGTGCCAATGCCGGCAACAGCTACGCGCTGACCCAGGCGCTGGTGGCGGGCGCCGTCGGCACCTTCGAGGCGCGCGGCGGCACGGGCGCGGACCACGTGGACGGCTCGGCGGTGACCAGCGCCGTGCTGTTCGTCGCCGGCGGCGGGGCCGATACGATGATCGGCGGCAGCGGCAACGACACCTTCTCCGTCCTCGCCGCCTTCGCCGGCGCGCGGCAGTTCGAGGGCGGGGCGGGCAATGATGCGCTGGTGACCAACCCCGCCTCCTGGTCGGGCAGCGATGCCTTTGTCGGCGGCTCCGGCACGGACCGCATCACCTTCAACGCCTCCGGCGCCATTACGGCCGGGATGCTGGCCGGGCTCCAATCGGTCGAGGAGATCCAACTCGGCAACACGCTGAGCTTCGACCTCACGCTCGACGACTCCGCGGTGGCGCAGGCTGGGGGGCTGTTGGCGGTGGTCGGGGGCGCGCAGGGCGCGCAGCTTGTCGATGCATCCGCGGTCGGCTCGGCGGGGCGGGTGGCCTATCTGGCCGGCACGGGCGCCGACACCTTCCTCGGCGGCGCCGGCGAGGATCGCTTCGAGGTGACCGAGGCCGCCGCCACCGGCGCGCTCGGCGATGGCGATGACGCGCTGCGACTGCTCTCGAAGCTCGCCTCCGGCATCGTTGTGGATGGCGGGGCCGGGCATGACGTGATCGAGCTCTTCGCCGGCGGGTTGTGGAACCTCGCGAACCTGATCAACTTCGAGGAGATCGAGCTGCTGGCGGCGAGCACCATCACCCTGCCGGCCACACCCGGCTTCCGGGTGCTCGGCTCGCCGGCGAAGGACACGGCGACGCTCGGCGCGCCCTATCAGACCTTCTTCGGCTTCGCCGGCGACGACACGGTGGTGCTCACGCCGCAAACGCTGCTCGGCGCGGTGCTGAACGGCGGCAGCCAGCTCGGCGAGGACACGCTGAGGCTCGCGGCCGCCGGTACCTTCGACCTGCGCCGCGCGGCGATCACCGGCTTCGAGAAGATCGACCAGGTGGCGGTGCCGGGCGGCGCCTCCACCATCCTGCTGCCCGCCACGCCCTTCGACGTGGTGCTGCGGCACGCGACGGCGCTGACCCTCGGCGCCCATGCGCAGCAGAGCGTCGCCGGCAGCGCGCGGGCCGATGCGATCACCCTGGGCGCCGCGGGGCAGTTCGTGGATGGCGGCGCGGGAGCCGACACGGTGATCGCCGCGGCGGCGCAGCTCGCGGCCGGCACGGTGATCGCGGGCGGCGGCGGGGCGGATGTGCTCTCGGTCGTCGGCGGCGGCACGGTGGATCTCGCCGCCGGCGCGCTGGTGCTAGGCGTCGAGCGCGTCGCGCTGGCGGCGGCGACGAGCCTGGTCCTCGATGCCACGCCCGGGCTGGAGATCCTCGGCAGCACGGGCGCGGATACGGTGGCGGCGAATGGCGCGGGCATCCACGGCACGCTCGGCGGCGGCGCCGACCTGCTGCTGGTCAACCTGACGCAGCTGGCCACGGCGAGTGCCGAGACGATGAACGGCGGCTCGGGCAACGACACGCTGGCGGTGGTGGATGACGCGCCGCAGTTTTTCCAGACCGTGCTGCCCGCGCGCTTCACCGGCTTCGAGCGCATTGACCTCTCGGGTCTGCTCGGAGCGCAGGTGACGCTGGAAGGGGCCGAGGGGCGTCATGTGCTGCTCGGCGCCGCCGGCAACTTCATCACCGGCAGCGCCGGCGCCGACATCTTTCAGAGTGACGGCGCGCTGAACAATGTCAGCGGCGGCGACGGGAACGACACGATCATCCAGACGGTCGCGCCGAACTCCAGCCAGCTGCTGGTCGGCCTGGGCGGTGATGACGAGATCGTCTATGACCGCGGGGCTGTCAGCGCGACGACGACGATGCCCACGGCCTGGGCGGCGGAAGTGGTGCGGCTGTTCGGCGCCCACACCTTCACCGCCAACACCGCGGGCGGCATCGTCCTGGTCGGCGATCCCGCCGCCGGGAACAGCATCACGCTGCGCGGCAACAACCAATCCTTCCAGGGCGGCGCCGGTGCCGACACGATGACCGCCACCAGCGGCACCGGCACCACGCTCGCCGGCGGGGAGGGGGCCGACCTCTACCTGATCAACACCAGCCACCAGGCGATCTGGAACACGCCCGGTCGGGCGATCGTGGATACCGACACCGCCTTCGTCCTCAACACCCTTCGCATCCTGGGCAGCGGCAGCCTGGCGATCGATTTCCACGACCACACGGTGCTGCACGTCGACCGAATCGAGATCGCCTCCGCCACCGCCGCGGTGGACCTGACGCTGACGGCGGAGATGGCGGCGACGGCGGATGGCAACAATGGCGGCGGCACAGGCGACCTGTTTGTCGAGGCGACGGTCACGGTGACGGCGGGCGTGCGGCTGGATGCCAGCGACCTCGAAAGCGCCCAGTTCCTGCGGGTGCTGGGCAATTTCGCCGGCGGCGACACCATCTTGGGCGGCGCAGGTCCCGACAGCCTCCCCGCCGGGCAGGGCGCGGATTCGGTGCATGGCAACGCAGGCAGCGACACGCTCGCGGGCGGCGATGGCGTCGATACGCTGATCGGCGGCGACGGCGCCGACAGCCTCACGGGTGGACCCGGGGGCGACTCGATCGACCTCGCGGAGTCCGCGCCCGCCATTGACCGCGTGGCATTCCTCTCGGTCACCGATGGCAGCGCGGACATCAACGACGCGACCTCCGTGAGCCAGGCCAGCGCCGATGCCATCACCGGCTTCGGCGCGGAAGACCAGGTCATCCTCAGCCGGTCGGGCCTCGGGCTCGGCAGCGGCGGGGTGACGGCGGTGCCGGCCAACGGCTTCTGGGATATCGGCGCGAGCGCCGTCTTCCTGTTCGAATCCGACAGCGGCAATTCCGACACGCTGAACAGCGACAGCTTCGCGAGCCTCGCCGCCATCAACTTCGCCATCAACTTCGACAACGGCCAGGGCGGCGGGTCGAGCGCCGGCCGCACGGTCGCGCTGGTGATCAGCAACCCCGAGACCTTCGCGCAGCGCGCCACCGGCCTCTATGTCTGGACCGACACGGATGGCGACAGCCTGCTGGAAGCGTCCGACGTGGTGCGGCTGCTCGGCGTGTTCCACGGCGTGACGGCGAACGAGATGGCAGGCGCTGGCGCCATCAGCATCATCGCCTGACAGGGCCGCCGATCAGTCGAGGGCGAACCAGACCTCGACGGTGGTGCCGCCGCGCGGGCCGCGGCGCTGCTCGACGCCGCCGCCGAGCTTCATCGCCATCGCCTCCACCACGCGGCGGCCGAGGCCGGTGCCTTCCTGCGCGTCCGGATCGCTGCCGACCCCGTCATCCTCCACGGCGATGCGGCCCTGGCCGTCCTGCTGCGTGAGCCGCACGCGCACCGCGCCGGGCTGGCCGTCCGGATAGGCGTATTTCAGGGCGTTGGTGACCAGCTCGTTCACGATCAGGCCGAGCGAGACGGCGCGGTCCGTCGGCACCGTCATCGGCACCGCCTCCAGCATCAGCCGCGGGCCGGCCGTGGCGCGGCCGAGCTCATGGACCAGGCCGCCGATATACTCGTGCAGCGCGATCTGGCTGACGTCGTCCGAGGTGTAGAGCCGCCGATGCACCTGCGCGACGGCGGCGATGCGGTTGTGGATGGCGAGCAGCGCATCCTTCGCCGGCCCGTCCTCCATCCCGGCCTCCTGGAGCCGGGTGAGGGAGGCGAGGATCTGCAGGCTGTTGGCGACGCGGTGGTTGCACTCGCGCAGCAGCAGGGCGCGCTGCTGCGCGAGATCCTCGGCGCGCGCCAGCGCCTCCCGCAGGGTCGCCTCGGCCTGTTCCTTGGCGCGCTTCATCGCGTTGCGCGCGATCGCGTCCTCCAGCGCCAGGCTGATCAGCGCCATGAAATGCGTGCCGGCTTCCTTGAAGACGTAGTCGATCGCGCCGGCGCGCAGCGCGGCGACGGCGATGCGGCCATCCTCGGCGCCGGTGACGAAGATCACCGGCGGCGGGTCGGGGAGGGTGCGGATGTGCTCCAGCGTCTGCATGCCGTCGAGGCCGGGCATGTAGTGGTCGAGGCAGACCGCGGCGAAACCGCCTTCCCGCACGCGTTCCAGCGCCTCGTCGCCGGTGGCGGCGGGGACCACGGTGAAGCCGTGGCGTTCCAGCTCCCGCTGGGCGAGGCGGCGCAGCCCCGCATCGTCGTCCACGTAGAGGATGCGCCGGGTATTGGGCACGGTCAGGGTGCCGGCGGCGGCACCTGGATGACCGCCAGGAAGAGACCGAGGCGGCGCACCGCATCGGCGAAGGTCTCGTAGTTGACCGGCTTGGTGATGTAGACGCTGCAGCCGAGCTCGTAGCAGCGGCGCACCTCGCGCTCATCGTCGGTGGTGGTCAGCACGACGACCGGCGCGAGGCGCATCTGCGGATCGGCCTTGATCTTGGCCAGGATATCGATGCCGGTCATGTCCGGCAGGTTGAGGTCGAGCAGGATCAGCGGCGGCGGCCCGGGCTTGCGTCCGGCGCCGATCAGGCGGGCCAGCGCCTCGGTGCCGCTGGCGAAGACCTCGACATCGTTGGAGACGCCGACGCGCTGGAGGTTGCGCTCGATCAGCCGGGCATGGCCGGGATCGTCCTCGATCATCACGATGTCGAGCGCCTGGGCGGAACGGTTCAAGGGGTGGCCTCCTCGTCGGCGGCCCTGGCGGCCATGGGCGGTGGGGTGCGGGGCAGGGTCACGCGGAAGACGGTTCCGGGCCCCTTGGCCTGGTCGCACACGATTGTGCCGCCCATGCGGCGTACAAGCGCGCGGACATTGGCGAGCCCGATGCCGTCACCGGGCCGGTCCTGCGCGCCGGCGCGACGGAACAGGTCGAAGATGCGCTCGCGATCGCGTGGATCGATGCCGCGGCCATTGTCCACCACCTCGAACACGGCCATGCCGCCGCGCTGTTCGCCGCGGATGCGTATCCGGCCGGGGCGGTCCCCGTCGAGATACTTCACCGCATTGTCAAGCAGATTCCCGAAAACCTGTTCGATGGCGAGCCGGTCGGCGGTGATGCCGGGCAGCGGACGCTCCACGGTGATGGTGGCGCCCTGGGCGTCCAGCTGATGGGCGAGCGAGCCGGCAATCCCCTCGATCAGCGCCGCCATCTCCAGCCTCTCGGGGTTGAGCGCGCGGTTGCCTTCCCGCGAGAGGCGCAGGATGGCGTTGATCAGACGGTCCATGCGGGTCGTCGCGGCGCGGATGAAGCCGATGGATTCCGTGATGTCGGCCTCGATCGAGGCGGCGGAATCGCCCGGGCCCGGCGCGCGGAGCTGGGCGAGGGAGGATTCCAGCTCCGCCGTGAAGCCCATCACGTTCACCAGCGGCGAGCGCAGGTCATGCGAGACGATGTAGGCGAAGCGGCGCAGTTCCGCATTGGCTTCCTCCAGCGCCGCGGTGCGCTCGGCGACGCGGTCCTCCAGCGCCAGGTTGGCGGCGCGCACCTCGCGCTCGGCGGCTTCGAGGCTGCGCGTGTAGCGGAAGGCGATGAGCAGGACGCCGATGGCGACCGAGCCGGCGAGCACCAGCCCGAAGGCGGCGCCGACGAGGAGGTTGCGCGCGGCGGAGTCGAGCGCGTCCTTCCGGAGGCTGAGCCGGGCGCGGCTGCGCCGCTCGACGCCCTCGGCCAGGCTGCGGATCTCGTCCATCACCAGGCGCCCCGCGCCGGTATGGAAGATGGCGATGGCGGCGGAGCGCTCGCCCTGCTCGGCGAGGGCGACGGTTTCGGACAGCTCGCGCATCTTCTCGCCGACGCGCTGGGCCAGCTGCTCGACCAGGTCGGACCGGCCGCCATCCTGCCGCACGCGTGTCACGAGGTCGGTGAGCAGGTCGGGGAGGCGGGCCTCGGCCACGCGGAAGGGTTCGAGATAGGCGGGATCGCCGCTCAGCAGGTAGCCGCGCTGACTGGTCTCGGCCGATTGGGCCAGCGCCATGGCTTCCTGGAGGGTGAGCCGCACCATGAGGGCGGATTCGACACCTTCGGAATAGCGCCGCGTCTCCTGCACCAGCCAGACCAGCCCGATGCCGAGCGCGAGCAGCGCGGTGAGGCCGATGGTGGTCAGCAGGAGGGAGAGGCGGCCGAAGACGGCCTTGGTCCAGGGCATGCGCTTCGGCGCTCTAGCCCGCGCGCGCGGCACGGGGCTAGGGCGCCGGTGCAAGAATCCGCGCCGGCGACCATCACGAAGCCGGGCGGCGGCGGCGCGGGGAGCGTTCGGCCCGGGCGGCTTCGCGCCGGTCCTGCGCGGCCCTATCCTGGGCGCATCGCGGGGCGGGGCAGGAGCGAGCCATGACCATCGAGCGGCCGATCCGGACCGAGATCGCCGTCGGCAGGCGGCTCAGCCTCCTGCGCCAGGTGGAGCGCAAGCTGCTCTGGCTCTCGGCCTGGATGGTGCACAACGCCAATCACCTGCGTCCGAACCGGGACGGGCTGAAGGTCGGCGGGCACCAGGCGAGCTGCGCCTCCTGCATCTCCATCATGGCGGCGCTCTATTTCGAGATCCTGCGGCCGCAGGACCGCGTCGCGGTGAAGCCGCATGCAGGGCCAGTCTTCCACGCGATCAACTATCTCCTCGGCCGCCAGACGCGCGAAAAGCTCGCCACGCTCCGGCAGTTCGGCGGCATCCAGCCCTACCCGTCCCGCACCAAGGACGGGCCGGAGGTGGATTTCTCCACCGGCTCGGTCGGGCTCGGCGTGGCGCTGACCACCTTCGGCTCGCTGGTGCAGGATTATGTCCACCTGCACGGCATGGCGCGGGAGGAGATCCCCCGCGGGCGGCATGTCGCGATCGTCGGCGATGCGGAACTCGACGAGGGCAACATCTACGAGGCGCTGCTCGAAGGCTGGAAGCATGACGTCCGCAACGTCTGGTGGGTGGTGGACTACAACCGCCAGAGCCTGGATTCCGTGGTGCCCGACCGGCTGTTCGGCCGCATCGAGGGCCTGTTCCGGGACATGGGGTGGAACGTCGTCACGCTGAAATACGGCCGCCGGCTGGAAGCCGCCTTCGCGCGACCGGGCGGCGAGGCGCTGCGCCGCTGGATCGATGATTGCCCGAACAGCCTCTACGCCGCGCTGACCTTCCAGGGCGGCGCCGCCTGGCGCAACGCGGTGCTGGCGGAACTCGGGCGCGAGCCCGGCGTGCGCGCGATCATTGATCCGCTGAGCGATGACGAGCTGGCGGCGCTGATGACCAATCTCGGCGGCCACGACATCGAGACGCTGATCGAGGCCTTCCGGGCGCAGGACGCCGAGGGCGACCAGCCCACCTGCTTCATCGCCTACACCATCAAGGGCATGGGCCTGCCCTTCGCCGGCCACAAGGACAACCATGCCGGGCTGATGACGAAGGAGCAGATGGCCGGCTTCCGCGAGGCGCTGGGCATCCGCGAGGGGCATGAATGGGACCCCTTCGAGGGCCTCGGTATCCCCGAGCAGGAGCTGCGGGACTTCCTCGGCGCCGTGCCCTTCGCCCAGCCGCTCACGCCCGCCGGCCGGGCCCTGGCCTCGCCGGCCATCCACGTGCCCGCCGCCTTCCCGGCGCCGCGCCTGGGCGAGGGGCGCAAGCTCGCCACCCAGGCCGCCTTCGGCGACATCCTCGCCGAGATCGGGCGCGGGCAGGGGGAGTTCGCCGAGCTGGC
>VFQR01000575.1_pt1 | contig 45732 bp, 44 predicted proteins | sample 3512321 | NCBI WGS metagenome assembly VFQR01 (sample SAMN10412374, study PRJNA504923) | tailings metagenome | isolation source: Relicate 3 Philex TSF1 revegetated site | place: Philippines: Tuba, Benguet | collected 2017-08-29 | reverse complement strand
GCGGAAACGACGAGCGCGAGCAAACGCTGAACCAGTTGCTGGTCGAGATGGATGGCTTCGAGGCGAACGAAGGCATCATCCTGATCGCGGCCACCAACCGGCCCGACGTGCTCGATCCCGCGCTCCTGCGTCCGGGCCGTTTCGACCGTCAGGTCGTCGTCCCCAATCCGGACGTCACCGGCCGCGAGCAGATTTTGAAAGTTCACGTCCGCAAGGTGCCGGTGGCGCCGGACGTCAACCTCAAGACCGTTGCGCGCGGCACGCCGGGCTTCTCTGGCGCGGATCTCGCGAACCTCGTCAACGAAGCGGCGCTGATGGCCGCGCGCCGCAACAAGCGCATGGTCACGCAGCACGAATTCGAAGACGCGAAAGACAAGGTGATGATGGGTGCGGAACGCCGCTCGCTCGTCATGACCGAAGAAGAAAAGCTGCTCACCGCCTATCACGAGGGCGGTCACGCGCTCGTGGCGCTCAACGTGAAGGCGACCGATCCGGTGCACAAGGCGACGGTCATTCCGCGCGGCCGTGCGCTCGGCATGGTCATGCAGTTGCCGGAGCGCGACAAGCTCTCCATGAGCTACGAGCAGATGACGTCGCGTCTCGCCATCATGATGGGCGGCCGTGTCGCCGAAGAGATGATCTTCGGCCACGACAAGGTCACCTCCGGCGCGCAGTCCGACATCGAGCAGGCGACCCGCCTTGCCCGCATGATGGTCACGCGCTGGGGCTTCTCGAAGGAACTCGGCACCGTCGCGTACGGCGAGAACCAGGAAGAAGTCTTCCTCGGGCACTCGGTCTCGCGCCAGCAAAACATCTCGGAAGCGACCGCGCAGAAGATCGATAACGAAGTGCGCCGTCTGGTCGAGGCAGGCTATGCGGAAGCGACGAAGGTGCTGAGCGAGAAGCGCGATCAGCTCGAAGTGCTGGCAAAGGGTCTTATCGAATACGAGACGCTCTCCGGCGACGAGATCAAGGATCTCTTGTCCGGCAAGCCGCCGGTGCGCGGTGAGCCCGCGGAAGCGCCCGCGCCGCGCTCGACCGCGGTGCCGAAGGGCAATCGCCCGCCGCGGCCCGGCAGCGCGAGCGGCCCGATGGAGCCGCAGCCGCAGTCGTAAGCGACACGTTCCAACACGCAAACGCCCGGCCTTCGTGCCGGGCGTTTTCTTTTGTTGTCTGTGTCTACTGATCTGGATCAACGCGGCAAAGCGCTCCGGTTCTAAAAAGAATTCCGTAGGAGCGCGTCATGGTCATTCCTGCTGCACTTTCACGCCGCCGCGATTATGCGGGCCCGGTATTTTTCTCGGCCGGGTTCCGGCCGTTCTTTCTCGCCGCAGCGGTGTGGGCTGCGCTGTCCATCGCACTCTGGATCGCGATCTTTGCGGGCGCGATCGTCTTGCCCGGCCGGCTCGGTGCGCTCGACTGGCATATTCACGAGATGCTCTACGGATACGCGGCTGCGGCGGTCGCCGGTTTTCTTCTCACCGCGATTCCGAACTGGACCGGGCGGCTTCCCGTCAACGGCGCGCCGCTCGCAGGGCTTGCGCTGCTCTGGCTCGCGGGGCGTGTTGCGATGATCGCACCTGTGACGGCGGGGACGCTTACGGGTGCAGGGATCGATCTTGCATTTCTGGTGACCCTTGCCGGGCTTGCGGGCCGCGAAATCGTCGCGGGCAGGAACTGGCGCAATCTGCGCGTGCTCGCGGTCGTGGGCATTCTCATCGCCGGAAACGTCGTGTTCCATTACGAAGTGATTTCCAAGGGCGCCGCCGACTACGGCATCCGCATGGCAATCGCTTCTGTGCTGTTGCTGATTGTGCTGATCGGCGGGCGTATCGTGCCGAGCTTCACGAACAACTGGCTTGCGAAGAATCGACCCGGCCGCTTGCCGAAACCGTTTTCAAAGTTCGATGCGGCGGCGATCCTTGTCGCCTTCGTCGCGTTCGTGTTGTGGGTTGGCGCTCCAGCCTTTCAGGCGACCGGCGTTGTATTGATGGCGGCGGGCATTCTGCACGCAATCCGGCTTGCGCGGTGGGCAGGCGACCGCATCTTTCCCGATCCTCTGGTGCTCGTTCTGCACGTCGCCTACGCGTTCGTGCCTCTCGGTTTCGTGCTGAACGGTGCCGCTGTGTTTTCGGTGGCGGTGCCTCCGAGCGCGGGCATTCATGCGTGGACGGCAGGAGCCGTAGGCCTGATGACGCTCGCCGTGATGACACGGGCAAGTCTCGGGCACAGCGGACGCCCGCTCGCTGCAAGTCCCGCAACGCAAGCCATCTATGTCCTCGCGGCGGTCGCGGCGCTGACGCGCATTGCAGCCTCCGTTTTCGGCGGGATGTTTCTGATCCACATTTCGGCGCTGGCCTGGATCGCGGCGTTCGGAGGCTTTGCCATCGTCTACGGGCCGCTCCTGATCGGCCTGCCGCCACGGTGGAGCCAGCAGGTGCGTTGATCAGAATGCGCAGGAGGTCGGCGCGCTGGTCTCAAGCCGGAACAGCCGGTCGTCGGTGCCGAGTTTCGCGCCGAAGAAATCGTTCAGCCTCCCCGCGCGATCCCGGATCATCAGCGCATTGTCGCCCGCCCGCGTGATGTAAAAATCCTTGGCGGTGTCGATCTCCGCCTTCACCGGGCAAGTGTAAGCGTAGCGGTCCGGGTAGCATTTCGCGGACTGCGTGAACGTTTTTCCGTCTTTGGTTTCGATCCGGAACGTCAGGTCATAACCGGGCGCGTCCTTGTGTACGTCCTTGCCGCCGGCGGCCTTGAACAGCGAAATCTTTCTGACCGTTTGCCGCGGGTTCTTCTTCAGATGGGCTTCGTCATAGGTGCGGGTGAAGCAGGAGGCCTCTTCTTTCGCGAAGCGAACGCGCAGCGGAGTGCCCATCTTCGCGTAGACGGGTTTCAGGGTCTCCCGCAGCGTCCGGCATTGCGCGAGCGGTTGCGGTTGCAGCAGGAACGTCTTGTCGTCGGCACCCGGAAGAAAATGGACCTCGTTCTCATGCTCTTCGTCCGAAGCGCCGCAGCCGCCGATCAGCACGAAGCCTTCGTTGGTGAGGTGAAGGCTCTCTCCGCGCGGGCGAAGCTCGAACGAGCCGCCGTCGCAATCGATGCCGCAGCGGACGAATTTTCCATCGGGGGACTTGTTGCAGTTCAGTACATTCCAGAAGACGCCCTTCCGGTTCTTGAAGCGGACGAACGCGCTGACGTTCACGCCGCCTTCGCCGTCGTTCTTGAGCAACTCTTCGCGCGTTTGCGGCTCGTCTTCGGTGTTCTGGTCGGGATCGAGGTCGCGGAAGACGTGCAGCGAAGTAACGGTCTGTTTTGGCCGGAGCTTCAGGTGGCTCTCGTCGTAAACGCGGCCGTAGCAGGCTTCCTGCCGCAGCGGAAAATGCGAAGGCAGCGGCGATTGATAGTCCTGCGCGCGGGCGGATGCGGTCAATCCAAGCAGCGCGCTTGCGACGAGTGCCGATCTCCAAAGCAGCATGGCCGTTGTTCTCCTTGCGCATGACGTGTTCGAAACGTAGCCGATCTTGCACGCATCGCCGCCGGCCATTCTCGCATTTGTCACGGTGCTTCTCTGTTATACACTGGTCCCTCGGCAATGAGGCCGGAACACGCGAGCGGATCTGGAGTAGCGGTGGCAGGAGAACTTACCGAGGACGAGTGGCGTCGGGCGACCGGTTATCCCTATCGGTTGTACAGTTCCGACTTTGTCTTCGAATCCGGCGATAAGCAAACGGATAGCAAGACCGAGTTGCTGCGCGACGCGAAAGTCACGGCTTGCGAAGTCAGCGGCGAAGAAGGCGGCATAACGTTCTACAACATCACGCTGCAGGTTCGCGACGAGGAAGGACATACGCAACAAAGACGTTTCGCGCATGTATGCCCGGTGGCGGCGTCGGGTTCCAATGCTTCCGCCGAGCAGCTCAAGCGGAAGTTCCCGCGCACGACCCGTGTAGAGATCGCCACTTTGCTTTGCGAGGTTCGTGGCTTTGTGCCGGTCTACGCGGCGCATTTCGCGCGTTACGGTGCTATCCCGGCAAGCCTTGTCAGCTATCCCGGTGCGACTTCGACCCTGTTCGTCAATCTGCTGACGCCGGATGCCATGAAGACCATGCATCTGACCGAGAATCTCGGAGACCGGTACCGGTTCGAGGTCTTGCCCAAGGGTGCATGCCGCCGCTCGGGATTGGAGAGCCTGCAGCTCTATTACTACTCGAGCGTGATCGGCCCGCTGCAGAGCGCAGGCGGCACGCCGATCGTGCTCTCCGACTTCAATGTCGCAAACTGCAGCTGGCCCTGGTGCGGCGAGCTTGAACTGATGGAGCTTGTGTTCAGGGCGCTATTCCCCCGCATACCCCTGCGGCAGGTCCTGACGACTCTTCTCCGCGACGAAAGCGAAAGAGAGCGGGCCGCGGCCGAGCTGAAGACGATGCGTGTCGATCTCCCGGCCAAGCGTGCCGCCGAGTTTTTCGTGAACCCTACGAACAAGCGCGATGACAGCAACGGGCGTTATCTGGTCCGGATGTCAAAGGCTGCTGCCCGGCGCTCCTTCGGAAGAAAAACGCCATTCATGGTCGTCGTGAGTCATCGCCATCACGCGATCGACGGCGTCGAAATTTCATGCATCGGATGGCTGACGGTCGGCCTTGAGGATTCTTCGAACGCCGGGGAACAGAACGTCGAACTCGATCAGTCCATACGGCAGGCGCTGGGGCTGGACTATTACACCTTCAGGTCGGCGAAGGTGACGGTTGTTCCCCTTCAAAAAGCGAATCGCTGGCGCGACAGACTCTCGCAACTGATCGGCAGACGGCTGGTGTATTGCCGGCCGCGTGTTTTGCAATACAGCGATATCGAGAAAGGCGTTGTGCGTACGCCCGCCGAGGCACTCGACCTGCTCGGTACCAAACCGGGCGACCGGGTAAATCTCATGGGAGTCGAGAAACTCGAGAACGGGGATTTTCAGTTGACGCGCGAAAGTGCGGCGGCACTCATCGCTTCCCCCGACTACATCGAGGAATGCAGAGCGCGCCGCGAGCGCGATCGAAAGCACCGATACAAGGACGGCAACGTGCCCCGGCCCGACATGACGGCGCGGGATCCCAGCTTTGCCGCGCTGTTGGAGGAAGCCGCGAACAAAGCCGGCAAGGAAGCGACGGCGGAATCCGGCGACATCAATCTCGTCTTCATCGATCAGGATATCCGCAACGATCTTCTCGGCGCACGCGACTCGCAGAAGTATCGCTATCCGTTGAGTGGCGGCGGAGAGGTCGATCAGCCCGAGGCGCTGAAGGCGCTGTACCCGCGCACGGTGCAGTGCGCGCAACCGTTGATCCTGTACCGCTCGCCCAGCGGCGCGATCGCGAACGAGATCATGACGATCGGGATCACGGCGGCTGCGCTCGGCCTGAATTTCTTCGTCGTCTTTCGCGAGCTGTTCGACCAGGAGACGTGGAAGGTCTGGTCGGAGGTCGTAACCTTGGGCGTGGTCGGTCTGTCGTTTGCAGCCGCATTTCTTGCGGCGATCTGGAAAACACGCGCGGCCGTGCGTTGAAACGCGGCAGGCGGGGTCAGCCTCAGCGTTAACATCGCTCACAATTATTGAGGTGGTTCGCAACACCGCCGGGCTAGCCTCTGGCGGCGGGGCGGGGTATCCCCTTCGCGAGTGGCGGAGGCCCTTCACGGGGCAAGGTTAATGGCGAGAAAGCACTTCGGAACGGACGGTATCCGCGGGCGCGCGAACCGCGTGATCACCCCTGAACTGGCTCTCAAGGTCGGGCAGGCGGCGGGACTCCTGTTCCAGAACGGCGAACATCGTCACCGTGTCGTGATCGGCAAGGATACGCGCCTGTCCGGCTACATGATCGAGACGGCGCTGGTCGCCGGCTTCACGTCGGTCGGCATGGATGTGTTTCAACTCGGCCCCATGCCGACACCGGCGGTCGCCATGCTGACGCGCTCCATGCGCGCGGATCTCGGCGTGATGATTTCGGCCTCGCACAATCCTTATGACGATAACGGCATCAAGCTGTTCGGGCCGGACGGCTACAAGCTCACCGATGCGATCGAGCATGAAATCGAAGCGCTGATCGACAGCGATCTTTCGAAGCGGCTTGCGCAGTCCGCCAACCTCGGCCGGGCCAAGCGCATCGACGGCGCTTACGAACGCTATCTCGAATTCGCCAAGCGCACGCTGCCCCGCAATCTCTCGCTCGAGGGGCTGCGCATCGTGATCGATTGCGCGAACGGCGCGGCTTACAAAGTGGCGCCTGCAGGCTTGTGGGAACTGGGCGCCGAAGTCGTCTCGCTCGGCGTCGATCCCGACGGCTTCAACATCAACCGCGATGTCGGCTCGACAGCGCCGGAAGCCTTGCAGGCCAAGGTGCGCGAGATGCGCGCCGACATCGGCATTGCGCTCGACGGCGATGCCGACCGGGTCGTGATCGTCGACGAAAAAGGCCATCTGGTCGATGGCGACCAGTTGCTCGCGCTGATCGCCGAAAGCTTCCGCGCCGAAGGGCTGCTCGCGCGCGACGGCGTGGTGGCGACGGTCATGTCCAATCTCGGTCTCGAACGCTATTTCGACGAGCAGGGCATCGGGTTCGTGCGCACGCCAGTCGGCGACCGCTACGTGCTCGAGAAGATGCGCGAGACCGGCTACAGCGTCGGCGGCGAGCCTTCGGGGCACATCATTCTGTCGGATTACGCTACCACCGGTGACGGCTTTGTCGCGGCCTTGCAGGTGCTTGCGACGGTCAAGAAGTCCGGCAAGCCGGTCTCCGAAGTGTGTCATCGCTTCGACCCGCTGCCGCAGGTGATGAAGAATGTGCGCTACTCCTCGGGCAAGCCGCTCGAGAACTCTTCGGTGGCGAGCGTGATCGATGCGGCGCAGCGCCGTCTCGGCAAGACCGGACGGCTCGTCATCCGTCCTTCGGGCACCGAGCCCGTCATCCGCGTGATGGCGGAAGGCGACGACCGCGATCTCGTCGAAGAAGTCGTCGACGTGATCGTTGCGGCAGTCGCGAAGGCTGCGGCGTAAGTCGTCTCCTTTAATTTCAAACCTCATGGTGAGGAGCGATGCGAAGCATCGCGTCTCGAACCGTGGAGTGGCGCAGACTCATCCTTTGAGGTGCCCTTCGCTTCGCTCGCGCTCCTCAGGATGAGGGCTGTTGCCATACGGCGTTAACTCCCGCGAAACTTCTCATTCACGCTTCGCTAACCACGTTTAAGCGCCGTTAACCGCTTTGCTAACGCGCGTTAACGTAATTTCGCGCAACGCATCGTGTTCGCATTTCCCGTGAAGCGTGCGCGCAACGAACATTAAAAATCACGGTTAAGAGTTAAGGTTAAGCGCTCTTTAAATACTCGAAGCGATACTCGCGCAGTCAGTAACCGGCGCGAGCAACGACGGAGTCCGCTCACGCCTTCGAAAAGGAATTTCGTGAGATGGGCAGCGTTCGTATTGCCGCTCTTGCCGCCGTAATGGCTTCCGTGTTCAGCGCGGGTTCCGCGCGCGCGGCCGATTATTCGCCGCCGCCCCAGGTCGTTCAGCAGCCGTGCCCGCCGCCGCATCTGACGTATGGTCAGCCGTTGCCGCCGCATTGCGTGGCGCCGCCTCCGCCTCCGCCGCAGATTGTCGTCGAAGAATTCGGCGGCTGGTACATCCGCGGCGATATCGGCATGACCAACCAGTCGGTGCTCGATCTCGATAACGCGCTGTTCGCCGGCACCACCGGCCTCACCATCCGCGACAAGAATTTCGAGTCGGGAATGATGTTCGGCGTCGGCATCGGCTACAAGTGGAACAGCTGGCTGCGTTTCGACGTCACCGGCGAGTACCGTGGCGAAACCGGTTTCCACGGTTTCGACACCTGGACCGATAGCGACGGCAACCCGCGCTTCAACAACTACACGGCCAAGAAGTCGGAGTGGCTGTTCCTCGCGAACATGTACGCCGACCTCGGTACCTGGAACAGCCTGACGCCCTTCGTCGGCGTGGGTATCGGTGTGGCGCGTGTCGGCATTCACAGTTTCCGCGACGCCGGCATCGCCTATGCCGATCCGCTCGATGTCGGCACGGCATACCCGACCATGGCCTATGCGAACTCCGCCTATAAATGGAATTTCGCCTACGCCTTCCACGCTGGTTTTGCCTACGAGTTCTCGAAGCAGTTCTCGCTCGAGTTCGCCTATCGCTACACCTATCTCGGCGACGGCGTGAGCGGCGACATCATCGCGTTCAACGGTGCCAACACGATCGTCAATCCGATGCACTTCAAGGACATCGACTCGCACGATTTCAAGATCGGCCTTCGCTACCAGTTCGCGAGCGTCGGTTACTCCCAGCCAGTCTATCAGCAGCAACAGATCTTCCAGCCGCTGATGCGCCGGTTCTGACAGCACGCACTACACCGGCGCGGCCCGTTGCCGTGCCGGTCCCAGACGATCGCGCGAGCGCGCGGTGTTCAAGAAAGGTATCTCGTATGAAAAAATTCGCTCTCGCTTTCGCTGCTGCGGTCACGCTTTCCATTTCTTCGGGTGCGGCAAATGCCGCCGATGCACCCCCGCCGGTTCTGCAGGCGCCGCCGGTGCCGTGGGTCGAACTCGGCTCGAACTGGTACCTGCGCGGCGATTTCAACTACCGCATGTTCGATGTCGCGGGCACCGACGGTCCGGAAGATGCGGGCGGCCTGGGTCTCGGCGTAGGCTACAATTTCTCGAGCTGGCTGCGCGGCGATCTGACGCTCGACTACCAGTTCGGCAGCCGCTTCTCCGTGCTCGACAATCCGTCGGTGGCCGGCGCGAAGCTCTGGACTTCCGCGCTCATGGCCAACGCCTATGCCGATCTCGGCACGTGGTTCGGCGTGACGCCGTATGTCGGTGCGGGTGTCGGTCCGTCGTACAATTATCTCGGTGGAGAAGGGCGCTGGAATTTCTCCTGGGCGCTCATGGCCGGTGCCGCCTACCAGTTGTCGCCGAACCTATCGGCGGACTTCGGGTATCGCTACGCCGACCTCGGCAGTGCTGTCGCGCTCGATGGCTCGCTGGTCGATGTGACGGCGCACGAATTCCGCGTGGGGCTTCGTTACAAGCTCGACTGAGTTTTGAAGACGCGAGTTGGCTCTCGCGAAAACGACTGGCCGCGATCGCAGGATCGCGGCCTTTTTCTTTTTCGGTTACGCAAGGCTGCACCGAATGGTTTGCATGCCTCCGAATCCGTGAATTTGATGCAGCGCACTTGACCGGCCGGAAACTTCTGCTATCTGCGGCGGCGGGACACCCCTCCCCAACGAGGGGCTTCTATCTGGAAGGATAGGTCAGATGACACAGCCTGCCGCGCGTCCGCGCGTAAACCATTTTTCGTCCGGCCCCTGCGCCAAGCGCCCGGGGTGGAATCTCCAGAACCTCGAAAAAGCACTGGTCGGCCGCTCGCACCGTTCGAAGCCGGGCAAGGCGCGTTTGAAATACGCGATCGAGCTTACGCGCGAAGTGCTGGGCGTACCCGCGAATTATCTGATCGGCATCGTACCGGCCTCCGACACGGGCGCCGTCGAAATGGCGCTGTGGTCGCTCCTTGGTGCACGCGGCGTCGAAGTGCTGACGTGGGAATCCTTCGGCGAAGGCTGGGCGACCGATGTCGTGAAGCAACTCAAGCTCAAGGACGCGAAGATCACCAAGGCGCCGTACGGCGAACTGCCCGATCTTGCCAAAGTAGATTTCAAGAACGACGTGATCTTCACGTGGAACGGCACGACTTCGGGTGTGCGTGTTCCGAACGGCGACTGGATCCCCGCGAACCGCGAAGGCCTGACGATCTGCGACGCGACTTCCGCCGCGTTCGCGCAGAATCTCGATTTCGCGAAGCTCGATGTCGTGACCTACAGCTGGCAGAAAGTGCTCGGCGGCGAAGCCGCGCACGGCATGCTCATTCTCTCGCCGCGGGCCGTCGAGCGGCTCGAAAGCTACACGCCGGCGTGGCCGATGCCGAAAATCTTCCGCATGACCAAAGGCGGCAAGATCATCGCCGGTATCTTTGAAGGCGAAACCATCAACACGCCGTCGATGCTTTGCGTCGAGGATTACGTCGATGCGCTCGAATGGGCGAAGTCTGTGGGTTCGCTGAAGGGCCTGCAGGCACGCGCAGACAAGAATTTCGCCGTGCTCGCGAGCTGGGTTGCGAAGACGCCGTGGGTCGCTTTCCTCGCGAAGAAAGAAGCCGAGCGTTCGAACACTTCGGTCTGCTTCGAAGTCGTCGATCCGGCGATCAAGGCGCTGCCTGCCGACGCGCAGAATGCGTTCGCGAAGTCGCTCGCTTCGTTGCTTGAGAAAGAAAACGTAGCCCTCGACATCGGTCACTATCGCGACGCCCCTCCGGGCCTTCGCATCTGGACCGGCGCCACCATCGAGGCGTCCGACCTCGAGTTGCTGACGCCTTGGCTCGATTGGGCCTTCGCGCAAGCCAAAGCTGCACAGGCGAAGGCGGCGTAAGCCGCCTCGCTCTCGCTTTCACCTTTTTCAAATTCACATAGCTGGAGGCCCATGATGGCACCCCGCGTTCTTATCGCAGACAAACTTTCCCCGACCGCCGTGCAGATCTTCAAGGATCGCGGTGTCGAGACTGACGTGAAGACCGGTCTCGAACGCGACGAACTGATCAAGATCATCGGCGACTACGACGGCATCGCCATCCGCTCCGCGACCAAGGTTACCGCGAAGGTGTTGGAAGCCGCGAAGAAGCTGAAAGTCGTCGGCCGCGCCGGCATCGGCGTCGATAACGTCGAAATTCCCGCCGCCACGGCAAAAGGCGTGATCGTGATGAACACGCCGTTCGGCAACTCGATCACCACGGCCGAGCATGCGATTGCGCTGATGTTCGCGCTCGCCCGCCAGATCCCGGCGGCGGATGCGTCGACGCAGGCCGGCAAGTGGGAAAAGAACCGCTTCAACGGCGTCGAAATCACCGCGAAGACCCTCGGCATCATCGGCTGCGGCAACATCGGCTCCATCGTCGCCGACCGCGCGATCGGCCTGCGCATGAAGGTGATTGCGTTCGATCCGTTCCTCTCGCCGGAGCGTGCGCTCGATCTCGGTGTCGAGAAGGTCGAGTATGACGAGTTGCTTGCGCGTGCGGACTTCATCACGTTCCACACGCCGCTTACCGACAAGACGAAGAACATTCTCGACGCGGCGGCGCTCGCCAAAACCAAGAAGGGCGTTCGCATCATCAATTGCGCGCGTGGCGGTCTGGTGGACGAAGTCGCGCTGCGTGCGGCGCTCGATAGCGGCCATGTTGCCGGTGCCGGTTTCGACGTGTTCGTCACCGAGCCCGCCACCGAAAATCCGCTGTTCGGTCATCCGAACGTGGTCTGCACGCCGCACCTCGGCGCTTCGACTTCGGAAGCGCAGGAGAACGTGGCGCTGCAGGTCGCCGAGCAGATGTCGGACTATCTGATCCGCGGCGCGATTTCGAACGCGGTGAACTTTCCGTCGATCACGGCGGAAGAAGCACCGAAGCTGCGCCCGTATATCGAGCTTGCGGAAAAGCTCGGTTCGTTCGCGGGCCAGCTCACCGAGACCGGCATCAAGAAGGTGCAGATCACCTATGCCGGTTCGGTTGCGGGCATGAAGATCAAGGCGATGACGGCGGCGGCGGTCGCGGGCATTCTTCGCCCGATGCTGCGCGACATCAACGTCGTGTCCGCGCCGGTGATCGCGAAAGAGCGCGGCATCATCGTCGAAGAGACGACCCGCGAGGCGGTCGGCGACTACGACAGCCTGATCACCGTCTCGGTCACGACCGAAACGCAGACGCGCAACATCTCGGGCACCGTCTATGCCGATGGCCGCCCGCGCATCGTTAACATCAAGGGCATCCGCATGGATGCGGAATTCGGCGAACAGATGATCTACGTCACCAACCAGGACAAGCCCGGTTTTATTGGCCGTTTTGCATCGACACTTGGTGACGCCGGTATCAACATCGCGACCATGCATTTCGGCCGCACCGAGCCGGGCGGCGACGCGATCGCGCTCGTGCACATCGATAGCGCTGCGCCGGACGAAGTACTTACGAAGATCACGAAGCTGCCGTTGGTGCAGCGCGTGAAGCCGTTGCGGTTCTAAGCATTCGGATCGTGGCGCGAGGCCTGCTCACCCAAGTCGGCTATAGCCGACTTGGGCATCTCAATTGGGCATCTCAAATTGTCATCTCGGGTGAACCCGAGATGACTGCGCCCCGATAAAGATTCCCGCGAGCACGCAGACATAGCCTGCGGCGTGAAACAGTTCCGGCCGCTCGCCGAGAAACAGAATCGCGAGCGCCGAGCCGAAAATCGGAATCAGGTGATAGAACGGCGCGGACCGGTTCGGGCCGACCAGTTCGATTCCGCGATTGAAAAACAGATACGCGAGCAGCGACGGGAAAATCGTGATGTAGGCGAGGATGAGGATCGCCTTCAGATCGAGCGTGAAGGTGTGTCCCATCGCCACTTCGGCGGCATAGATTGGCGTGAGGAATACCGCCCCGACGCCGATTGTGAAGGCCAGAAACGAAATCGGGTGAATGTTCGGGCGGCTTTTGATCAGCGTCGCGTAGAACGAATAGACCATCTGCGCCGAGAAAAAGACGATGTCGCCGATGTTGAAGCGCACCTCGCGCAGCACCGAGAGGTCGCCGCGTGTCAGGATGATCAGCACGCCGAACAGCGACAGTGCGATGCCGGTGGTTTGCCAGGCCGTCAGCCGGTCGCGGAACAGAATGAAGCTCCAACTCGCGACCAGCAACGGATGCACCGAAGTGATCAGAAGCGCGTTGATCGCCTGCGTATGTTGCAGGCCCCAATAGGCCATCACGTTGTAAAGGGTTATGCCGGCGAAGGTCAGGATCAGCATCACGGGAAGATGCTTGCGGATCGTCGGCCAGTCGCGCTTCAGGAACGGCCAGGCGAATCCGATCACGATCAGGAATGCGCCGACCCAGCGAATGAAAGAAAGTGCGGCAGGCGGCACATGCCCGGCGGCGTAGCGCCCAAGCACGATGTTCCCCGCCCAGAACAGCGACGTCAGCGAAAGCAGGAGATAAGGGCGGCTGAAAAAATCGCGGAAAAAGGATTGCATTGAAATGAGCCGCCTTCACGAAGGAAAGCGCTCTTACGAAAGCGAACCGGAGCGGTCAACGCATGGGCGCGCAGAGTGGATTTGCGGCCTACGTATGCCGGGTCAGGCGATATTCCGCAGCAGGATTAAAACCGCGGCCCCGGCAAAGAATACGCTGAGCAGGCCGCCGCGCAACGATACCAGCGCACTCACGGCAAGTGCGGCCCATTCGACGGCGCCGGCATTCAGCATCGGCGGCGCGACGAGGGTCGTCAGCACGGCGGCGGGAACGGCGTTCAGCGCGGCTTCCACGCGGGGATGAAGTTTGAACCGCGAGATGATGATATGGCCGCCGACGCGCGTGGCGTATGTCGCAAGCGCCCCGCCGAGAATGATCCAGATCGTCGGGCTCACGGCGCCGGCTCCTCTGGCGTCCCGGTCTTATTTGCGGGCGCAATGATCGCGGCGAAAATCACGCCGGCAAGCGCGCCAAGCGACACATGCCAGGGCGAACCGACCAGCTTGTAGGCGAGAATCGAGGCGATGCCGCTTGCGAGCACGACCGGAAGCCAGTGCGTTCGCTTGCGGAAACTCATGAGCAATCCGAGGAAGTAGAGCGGCAGCAGGAAGTCCATGCCGAACGCCTGCGGATTGGTAATCAGCTTGCCGAAGATCGCGCCGATTGCGCTCGTGCCTACCCATGCGATGTAGAGCGGCACACACATGCCCATGAACCAGGCGAAGCTCGGCATTTTGCCTTTTTCGCCTGCGCGCTCGGTTTCCGCGTAGGTCGGATCGGTCAACATGAAATACGCGATGGCTTGCTTGCTTCTGGACCATGGCGCGAAGTAGCGGCCGACCGCGGCCGAGTAGAGCAGGTGACGAAAATTGACGGCGAAGATCGAAAGCACGATCAGCCAGGGCGCGATTTTCTCACCGAAGAGTTCGATGCCGACCATCTGGCTTGCGCCGCCATAAATGGCCGCGCTCATCAGGATGGCTTCGAACGTCGTAAGCCCCTTGTCGACCGCAATCGCGCCGAACAGCAGCCCGAACGGAATGACGGAGATAACGACGGGAATGCCGAGCTTCGCGCCGGCAATGATTTCGCCGCGAGTGGATTTTACGGGCATAACTTTCTTTGGGCGCAGGCCAGACGCCAGTGGCGCGTGCTGCGGGTCTTTGTCTCGAGCTTATTCCCCCGCCACCGGCAGGCTTGTATTCGCATAGACAATGCCGCCGTCGACGGCGATTGCGTTACCGACGACATAGTCGCCCGCACGCGAGGCGAGATAGATCGCAATGCCCGCCATATCCTCGTCGGTGCCGATGCGCCGCGAAGGGATGCGTTTTGCGACTTCCGCGCCATGGTCTTTCGCGGCTTTGTTCATCTCGGAGGCGAAAGCTCCGGGGCAGATCGCGGTGACGCAGATATTGTCGCGGATGAACTTCGCCGCCATCCGGCGCGTGAGGTGGATCACCGCGGCCTTCGAGGCCTGATAGGAATAAGTCTCGAGCGGATTGACGGACAGGCCGTCGATCGAGGCGATGTTGATGACCTTGCCCGGGCGTTCCTTCGTCGCCGCCGCGCGAAGAGGCTTCGCCAGCGCCTTCGTGAGAAAGAACAGCGACTTGACGTTGAGGTCCATGACCTTGTCCCAGCCGGCTTCCGGAAATTCGTCGAAGTTCGCGCCCCAGGCTGCGCCTGCGTTGTTCACGAGAATGTCGATCTTCGGCTCGCGCTTCATCAGTTCGGCGGCGAGCTGGTTGCAGCCTTCGACGGTGGACATGTCGATCGGCAGCGCGATGCACTCGCCGGGATATTTCGCGGAAAGTTCTTTCGCCGTTTCGTCGAGCGGGCCGGCCTTGCGCGCGGTGATGTAAACTTTCTTCGCGCCGTACGCGAGATAGCCGCTCGCGATCATCTTGCCGATGCCGCGGGAGCCGCCGGTGATGACGGCGACACGATCCTGTAGCGAGAACAGATTTTCGAACATGCAAGGCCTCCCGAATTTTGGCGCTAGGTTAGAACCAGCGAGAGAACGCGAGTCAACAACGTTCGTTTTTGTGTTTCGCTCTGCGGTCAGTTGCGCAGACGAACCTCTACGCGCGTCATCCAGGGATCGACGAAACCAAAGCCGTTCTGGTTCGCGATCGTTTCGCTGCCTGCTGCTTCCAGCCGCGCCGCCAGTGCGTTCATCGAATCCGCATCCGGCAACTCGAACGTCATGCGCGAAAGCCCGGCCGTATCCGGCGAGGGTGGCGGGCCGTTGCGGCTATCCCAGATGTTCGTGCCAAGGTGATGATGATAGCCGCCGGCAGACAGGAACTGTGCGCCGGGCAGGGTGGCGGTCGGTGAGAATCCGACGGTCTCAGCGTAGAAGCTTCTTGCCTTCGCGAGGTCATCGACTTCCAGATGAATGTGGCCGATGCGGGTGCCGTCCTTCATCGGCGCACGCGCGAGCGTTGCTACGTCGCCTTGCGCGAGCAGGCCTTCGAAATCCAGCGCACGGTTCGTCATCTGCACCTGATCGCCGTGCCACGACCACGTATCGCGTGGACGGTCGCGGTAGATTTCGATGCCGTTGTTGTCGGGATCCCAGATGTAGATCGCTTCGGAGACCAGATGATCGGCGGCGCCGAGTTTCACGTCGTTCGCGGCGAGGCGCGCGATCGCGGCGCCCAGCGCGGGGCGGTCAGGAACCAGGATGGCGACGTGATAAAGCCCGGTCTCGCGGTAGTTGCGCGGGGAAATTCCGGCCCGGGACTCGATCTGCAGCAACTCTTCGCTGGCGGTGCCGAGGCTCGCGTGCTCCGGCCCCCGCTCGCGCACCACGAGACCGACCTTGTTCTCGTAAAACGCGAGCGACCGGTCCAGGTCCGCGACCCGCAATGCGGCGTGGCCGAATCTGAAGCCGTCCGGAAGTTTGCCGTTCATAGGGTTTCTCCTTGCAGGACAGATCGGGTTCGGGCGCCTGCGGCACAAGGCTCGGAACGCCCGTAAGCCCTTGCAAACAGGCAACATGTGGTTGGGCTCGAGAGCCGGATACCCGGCTTTTTCTTGCCTGCCCCCGCCCGATTGGCTACGAACTTGCGCACACCCCGGCCAGCTTCTGTGCCGGGGTTTCCTTTGAGCGGTCTGGAGCAAAATCGGTGTCGAATGTGGTGGTCGTCGGCTCCCAATGGGGCGACGAGGGCAAAGGCAAGATCGTGGACTGGCTCTCCGAGCAGGCGGACGTCGTCGTCCGCTTTCAGGGCGGTCACAACGCCGGCCATACGCTCGTCATCGGCGGGAACACCTACAAACTCTCGTTGCTGCCTTCGGGCGTCGTCCGCCAGAACAAGCTCGCGATCATCGGCAACGGCGTGGTGCTCGATCCGCATGCGCTGGTTTCCGAAATCGACCGGCTCGCGGGGCAGGGCGTCGAGATCACGCCGAGGAATCTGCGGATCGCCGAGAACACGGCGCTGATCCTGTCGCTCCATCGCGAGCTCGACGGGCTGCGCGAAGGCGCGGGTCCGGGCCTCAAGATCGGTACGACCAAGCGCGGCATCGGTCCTGCGTACGAAGACAAGGTCGGACGCCGTGCGATCCGGCTCATGGATCTGGCCGAACCCGCGCAACTCGATGCGAAGCTCGATCGTCTGCTCGATCACCACAACGCCATCCGCCGCGGGTTGAAGCTCGACGAGATCCGGCGCGATACGTTGCGCGACGAACTGCTTTCCGCAGCACCCCGGGTGCTGCCTTACATGGATCGCGTCTGGCACATTCTCGATGAAGCACGCCGCCGCGGCGATCGTATTCTTTTTGAAGGCGCGCAAGGCGCGCTGCTCGACGTCGATCACGGCACGTATCCTTTCGTGACGTCGTCGAACACCGTGGCCGCGCAGGCCGCGACCGGCTCGGGTCTCGGCCCGGGGGCGGTCGGTTACGTGCTCGGCATCACCAAGGCCTACACGACCCGCGTCGGCGAGGGCCCGTTCCCGACCGAACTGCAGGACGAGATCGGCAAGCGTCTCGGCGAACGCGGGCATGAGTTTGGCACCGTCACCGGGCGTCCGCGCCGCTGCGGCTGGTTCGATGCCGTGCTCGTGCGCCAGTCGGTGCGCACCGGGGGCATCCAGGGCATCGCGCTCACCAAACTCGACGTGCTCGACGGCCTGAACCCGCTGAAGGTCTGCGTGGGCTACCGCCTGAAGGGCCACGACATGGACTACCTGCCCGCGAGCCAGGGTGCGCAAGCGCAGGTTGAGCCGGTTTATGAGGAAATCGAGGGCTGGCAGTCCTCGACCCGCGGGGCGCGGTCCTGGGCGGACCTGCCGGCCGCTGCGGTCAAGTATGTCCGGCGCATCGAAGAGCTGATCGATTGCCCGGTGGCGCTGGTTTCGACCAGCCCCGAGCGGGAGGACACGATTCTGGTCCAAAATCCGTTTCAATCTTAAGGCAACGATTTCTTGGGTATTGCGTTGAGATAACCGGGGCCAATGACCGACTACCGTCCTTTGCTTGCGCGTGCGATTGCGAACCTCGACCCGAACACGGGCGAGGCGCGCCGTGCTGTCTATGACCGGGCCCGTACCGCGCTCGTGAACCAGCTTCGGGGCCTGAACCCGCCGCTTGCGGAAGCCGACGTGACCCGCCAGCGTCTTGCCCTCGAGGATGCGATCCGCCGGGTAGAGACCGAGGCCGCAGCCGGGCACATGGCGCCCCCGCCGCGTCCGGAGGCGCAGCCGCAGCGTTCCGCCCCGCCGGCCCGTCAGGAGCCGCAGCAGCGGCCCGCAGCGCCCTCCCGTTCCGCCCCGCCGCCTCCCCGCTATCCTGAGCGCGAATACGCCGGCGAGCAGGAACGCTACGAACTCGATGCAGAGGCGCCGCGCGATCCTCGTTCGCCCCGGGGCATGCCGCGTCCGGAAGGCCGCGAGCCGAGGCCGGCGGCGCATCCCGAACCTTCCCTGCGTCCACGCAACGGGCGGGGCAGGAACGCGGCCGAGTACGCCCGTGAAGATGCGCGCAAGGCGTCGCGCCGGAAGTTCGTCGTTCTCGGACTCGTGCTACTTCTGCTGCTGCTTGCAGGCGTGATCGGCTACGTGAACCGCGAGCGGATCTTTACGTTGGTTTCGGGTGCGATCCCGCTCGGCACGCAGCAGAGCGAAACCGCGCCGTCGGCGACCTCCACGGATCGTGTCCCGCAGGCGCAGCAGAATGACGGTTCCACGCCGCTGGCGCAGCCTCCAGCAGGTTCCGGCCGGCGTGCGGTGCTGTTCGAGGAAAACCCGGGCACCCAACAGTTCACCGCGATCAGCGGCACCGTGTCCTGGCGCGCGGAGACGATCAGTCCCGGTGCCGACCGTCCGCCGGAACTGATGATCCATGCCGACATCGAGGTTCCGGACCGCAAGCTCACCGTTTCGTTTTCGATACGCCGCAATCCGGATCCGACCAGTTCCGCCAGTCACTACATCTATGTGCGCTTCTCGGGGGACGACAGCTTCGGCGGTATCGCTCAGGTGCCCTTCATCCGCATGAAGAGCAACGAGTCGGCGCAAGGCTCGCCGCTTGCCGCCGTCAGCCATCGCGTGATGCCGGGGTTTTATCTGTTCGGACTGTCTGCGATCGACGCCGACCGCGAGCGGAATCTGACCGAGCTTCGTAAGCAGCCGTGGATCGATATCGCCTTTGTCTACGAGAACGGCCGGCGCAGCGTGATCGCGTTCGAAAAGGGCCCCGCCGGAGACAAGGCGATCGCCGAAGCCTTTGCGGCCTGGGGCATCTAGCGCAGGCGAAGCGCGCAAGCATACGAAAGAAAAAGGCCGGGCTTTCGCCCGGCCTTTTCGTTTGTCTTCGTGTCTGTCGTCACATCGCGGGAAGTGCTGCCTGCGGCGCTTCGATTTTCCGCATCTGTTCGACGACCGCCTTCTGCACCTTCTCGAAGGCGCGGACCTCGATCTGGCGAACGCGCTCGCGCGAAACGCCAAACTCGGAAGCAAGTTCTTCGAGCGTCACCGGTTCGTCGGCAAGACGGCGGGCTTCGAAGATGCGGCGCTCGCGTTCGTTGAGCACCGTCAGCGCGCCTTCAAGCGCCTGGTGGCGGTTCGACTTCTCTTCGTATTCGGCGAGCTTCTGCTCCTGGCTGTCGCTTTCGTCGACGAGCCAGTCCTGCCATTCGCCGGATTCCGAGTCCGCCCGGATCGGCGCATTCAGCGAGGTGTCGCCGCCGAGACGGCGGTTCATCGAAATCACCTCGGCTTCGCTGACACCGAGCTTGGTCGCGATCTGCTTCACGTGCTCGGGCTTCAACTCGCCTTCTTCGAGCGCGGAAATCTGGCTCTTGGTTTTGCGGAGATTGAAGAACAGGCGCTTCTGCGCGGCGGTGGTGCCCATCTTCACGAGCGACCACGAGCGCAGGATGTATTCTTGAATCGAGGCGCGGATCCACCACATGGCATAGGTGGCGAGGCGGAAACCCTTCTCAGGTTCGAACCGCTTCACCGCCTGCATGAGGCCGACGTTGCCTTCGGAGATGACTTCGCCGATCGGCAGGCCGTAGCCGCGGTAGCCCATCGCGATCTTCGCGACGAGGCGGAGATGCGAAGTCACGAGTTGATGCGCGGCGTCGCGGTCGTCGTGTTCGCGCCAGCGTTTCGCAAGCATGTATTCCTGCTGCGGCTCGAGCATCGGAAACTTGCGGATTTCGGAGAGGTAGTGCGACAGGCCGCCTTCGCTGAGGGCGGGGAGATTGCCGGTAGCTGTACGGGCCATTGAAGTCCCTTCTTTCTCGGCCCCCGTTGTGGCGGGCCGTTTCCGCCGCTGCTCCAGATGAGCCAGCGGTAACTCGTAAATATAGGAACGCATTGGGCGGCTTTAAGGTGCCGCAAGTGAAATATTTTTAATCCAGGGCCGTTGAGCAAATTGCGAAATTTCCTCTCCCGCCGGGGAGAGGTGAAATAAATGTCAGGCCTTTTTGAAAGATTTCTCCAGCGCAGTCAGGTCCTTCGGCAATTTGCTTTCGAAGGACAGCAATTTTCCCGTGCGCGGATGTGAAAAGGCGAGACGGAACGCGTGCAGCGCCTGCCGGTTCAAGGCTTTCAGCGCCGCCTGCGTTTTCTGCGGTAAGAGTGCGGCCTTCGACTGAAAGCCCGCGCCATAGACGGCATCGCCGAGGAGCGGGTGGCCCGCCTTCGCAAGATGCACGCGGATCTGGTGCGTTCGGCCAGTCTCGAGTTCGCATTCGACCAGGCTGGCGACCGGCTTGCCGTCGATGCCGGTGAAGCTTTGCCGCACTTCATAATGCGTGACGGCTTCCTTGCCACCCTTGCGGACGGCCATCTTCACGCGCGAGCGCGGGTCGCGTGCGATCGGGGCAATGATGGTGCCGCGTTCGGGCTTCGGTACGCCCCAGGCGAAGGCGAGATAGCCGCGCGCAAGTTCGTTGGTGCGGCCGTGATCCGCGAATTGCGCCGAAAGCGAACGGTGCGCAGCATCGTTCTTCGCGACCACGAGGAGCCCGCTGGTGTCCTTGTCGAGCCGGTGCACGATGCCGGGGCGCTTTTCGCCACCGATGCCGGAGAGCGATGCGCCGCAATGCGCGATCAGGGCGTTGACGAGCGTGCCCGAGCGGTTGCCGGCGGCCGGATGCACGACGAGACCGGCGGGCTTGTCGAGCACGATCACGTCCTTGTCTTCGAAGACGATATCGAGCGGGATTTTTTCCGCCGCAGGCTTGGCCGGTTCGGCCTCGGGAATCGTAACCGCGATCGCATCGCCTGCGTTGACCCGGTATTCGGGGTCTCTTACTGTCCGGCCGCTCACTTCGACGTTGCCTTCGAGGATCAGCGCTTTCAGCCGCGTGCGGCTCAATGCCTTGATCCGGTCTGCGAGAAAACGGTCGAGGCGTGCACCCTTATCCTCCGCGCCCGCGGAGATATCGAAACGCTGACTGCTCAAATCCGTCATGACCGCCAAGAAAAAGAATCCCGACGCGCAGACTAGCGAAATCCCGCTCGATCCGCAGCAGGAAGCCATCGTCCGCAAGCTCAAGCGCATGGCGATCTATTCGACGGCGCTGATGGTGATCGGCGTGCTCGCGATCATCGGCGTGATCGTGTACCGGCTCTCGAACCCGGCGCCGTTGCCGAAATCCGCGCCCATTCCCGCGATCACGAACGCGCTGCCCAAGGGCTCGCGCATCGTTTCCACGGCCGTCAGCGACGGGCGTATCGTCGTCACGATCGAGCGAAACGGCATCACCGAGATGCGGGTGTTCGATCTCTCCACGCTGCAGCTGCGCGGCACGCTTCGTCTGGAGCCGCAATAGTCTCATGGACCTGATCGTATTCCTTGCCGTGCTCGCGGGTGCCGCGATGCACGCAGGATGGAATGCGCTGGTCAAAACCGGCCTCGACCGGACGACGTCGATTTTTCTTCTGGCATTCATGCAGGGCGCGATCTCGCTTGCGCTGCTGCCCTTCTTCGCGCTGCCATCGGCCTTGAGTTGGCCGTGGATCGTGGTCTCGGCATTCCTGCACAGCGGCTACAAGATTTTTCTCATCCGGGCCTACGAGCACGGCGACATGAGCCAGGTCTATCCGCTCGCGCGCGGCTCGGCGCCGCTCATCGTTGCCGTCGTCGGTGTGTTCCTGCTGCACGAGAGTCTGACCGCAACGAAGCTCGCGGCAGTCTGCGCGATCGGCTTCGGCGTCATGCTGATGTCGTCGCGGATCGGCTCCGGCGAGGCCATGCCCAAGAAGGCGCTCTTGTTTGCGCTCGGCACGGCATTGTTCACCGCAAGCTACACGCTGGTCGACGGCATCGGCGCGCAGCTTTCCGGGACCGCTTCGGGCTTCACGCTCTGGATGTTCGTGGGCGACGGAATTTTGATGACCGTTTATGCGCTCGCCGTACGCGGACGCGATCTGCGCGCGGCCGTTCGCGGCAATCTCCTGAGCGGAACGGCGGCGGGCGCGCTTTCGCTCGGCTCCTACTGGATCGCAATCTGGGCCTTTACGCTGGCGCCGATCGCACTCGTCGCGGCCTTGCGCGAGACGAGCGTGCTGTTCGCGATGCTGATCGCCGTGTTCTGGCTGGGCGAGAAGGCGAACCCGCAGCGCTGGCTTGCCGCCGCATGCATCCTCGCGGGCATCGTGCTGATGCGGCTCTAATGCGTGAACGGTGCGCGGCGGGAGGCGTGTTGCGCCGTCGCTTGCTCGCAATGCCCGCGCGCTGCTAGAAGCGGCCTACGCTCCCTTCGTCTAGCGGTTAGGACGCGGCCCTCTCAAGGCTGAAACACGGGTTCGATTCCCGTAGGGAGCGCCAACAATTTCTTTCATCGCTTTTCCATCCTATGAGCCTCGCGCGTCCGGCGGTTTTGCCGGGCGCGGCGCATGGAACGAAATGGAACCCAAGGCATTTCACTCATTGGCCGCTTGTCTGCGGACCGAACATCGGGCACGGCTATTCGCGTATGCCGATTTCAAGTCGTTTTGTCGTCCGGTCGACCATCCTTCTTTTGGGGGTTGGGTTCCTTACGTTGGTTGGTATCGTCGCCGCGACGATCTGGCTGGGCGAGCGGGCTCAGATTGCGTTCAATCAGGTCATCGAAGCGCGTGAAACACGCACCGCAGCGGTGCAGCTTCGAACCGCGCTGCAGACGGCGGAATCCAGCCAGCGCGGCTTCGTGATCACCGGAAACGAGATCTATCTCGCGCCCTATGATACGGCGAAGGCGCAGGCGCTCCGGCACTTTGCCGCCGTTCGCCGGGCGTTGTTGCGCGACGACGCCGCGTCCCCGCTGCTCGATCGCCTCGGCGATGCGATCGATCGCAAAACCAGCGAGATGGACCAGATCATCTCGCTCAAGGCCGCGCAGCGCGACGGCGATGCACGCGCGATCCTCGACACCAATCGCGGCAAGGCGATGATGGATGAGATCAACTTGTTTCTCTCCGGCATCATCCGCAAGACGGATGACCATCTCACCGAAGCGGTGAACGAACAGCGCCTGAATGCCAGTTGGCTGCGCTGGGTTTCGATCCTCGGCGGTCTGCTCATCGTGATGGTCGTTGCCGGCGTCACCATCGTTACTTTGCGGTACGCGAAGGAGGTCGCACAGGCGCGCGACGAGGTGCGGGCGCTGAATTCGAGCCTCGAGGAGCGCGTGAAGCTGCGTACGGCCGACCTATCGATCGCGCGCGACCGGGCCGAAGTGCTGGTGCAGGAAGTGAACCATCGCGTGGCGAACAGTCTCGCGATGGTGACGTCGATGGTCGACCTGCAGGCGCGTTCGCTGGAAGATCCGACGGCCAAGAATATTCTCGCCGAAACCCAGGCGCGCATCTTCGCGATCGCGACGGTGCACCGGCGTCTCTATACGGCGAAGGACGCGCGCGTCGTGGCGCTGCGCGAATACCTCGCGGCGATTCTCGATCACCTGGAAGTGACGCTGCGCAACGAAGGGCGCGGCGCGTCGCTGCAGTATTCGATCGAGCCCCTGACCTTGCCGACCGATGCCAGCATCAATCTCGGCGTTGTCGTCACCGAGCTCGTCACGAACGCTTTCAAGTATGCCTATCCGGACGGGAACGGCGAGGTGCGCGTTCGTCTGATCAGCCTGCCCGAGAGCAAGGCGGAGTTGCTGGTGGAAGACGACGGTGTCGGGCGCGACGAGAATGCGCCGGTCAAAGGTACGGGGCTGGGTATGCGGATCGTCCGGGCCATGGCGGTCGGCCTCGGCGCGAATCTCGAGTTCATCAAACGGGCGCCGGGCACGGCTGCCCGGCTGGTGTTTCCCGTCAAGCAGATCGCTTAGTTTCGCGAAGGGGGATCGCGATGTTGGGGCGGAATGAAAACAAGCGTGTGCGGCAAGCGCCGGGCATTTTCTTTTGCGTGGCGGCGTTGTTGTGCGCGGGGCCGGTTGCGTTTGCACAGGGCGGTCCGCAAGGCATCACGGCGCCGATCGTGCTCCCGCAGTATCAGGCAGACGCTGCATCCTGCAGCGCGCCGCCGGGTCTCGTGCGCAAGCTCGTCTTCGCGCGGGACAACGAACGTCAGTTCATGCAGGGCGTCGCGCGGGGCTTGTCGCTCGCGGCCAAGGATCGCGACCTCGCATTCGAAATCATGCTCGCGGCAAACGACCCGAAGAAAATGATCGAGCAGGTGCAGGCCGCGCTCGCGCAGAAGGTTGGCGCGCTTGTGGCCGCGCCCGTGCATCCACCGTCGCTTGCGCCGAACCTGCAGCAGATGATCTGGGCGGGCGCCTATGTCGGAACGGTGGTGCCGCCGCCTGCGATCACGATCCTCAACGCGCCGCAGTACCAGACCGGCAAGGTGCTGGCCGAAGCCGCGGCCGGCTACATTCGCACGCAGCTTAAGGGAAAGGCGAATGTCGTGCTGCTCACGCATGACAGCCTGCAGTTCCTCTCGCCGCGTTTCGCGGCGATGCGCGATGTGCTGTTCGAACTTCCCGGGGTCACCATCGTCGCCGATATTTCGCCCACGACCGTGAACAAGGAAGGCGGCTTCGAAATGATGCGCAAGATTCTGCTCGCGCATCCCGATGTCGACGTGGTGCTGGGCGCCGATACCGTCGTGCTCGGCGCATTGCAGGCGCTGCGCGAAGCGAAGAAGGCGCGTCCCGATCAGTTCCTCGGCGGCATCGACGGCGAACCGGAAGCGGTCGCCGAGCTGAAATCGGGCAACAGCCCGTACAAGGCGAGTGTCGCGCTGTCGTCGCCGGTGTTCGGTTATGCGCTCGGGTATTATGCCGCCGACTGGCTGCAGGGAAAAAGCGTGCCGCAGGCGATGGACATTCTGCCGAGCCTGCTCACGCGCGATAACATCGCGCAGTACGAAGCGGATTTCGAAAACCCCGGCGCGGTCTTTAACGACCCGAAGCGCCGCGACGCATACCTGAAGATGTACGGCAACATCTGCTACGACACGCGCGACCGCTACCTGAACTTCCCATGGTCGTCGGAGCGGAAGTAGCCGTCCGCGCCGCCACGCCCGGTTGTGTGCAAAAATATTCTACTTACCGGGTACAACCTGCGCCTGAATCTTCGCGCTCCGCACTAGCGTTGCCGCAAAGCCGTTCCTAGATCGCACCTCGCCCGATTCCGGGCCGGGAGAGCGCTCCATGAACGTCGCCGTCAATCCGCGCGAAGAGACGATCACGCTGAACCAAGCCAAGAAGCTCGTGCAGTGCATGGCCGGCGAGCAGAGCTTTCTTCTCCTGTCTCCGCCGGGCGTCGGCAAATCCGAGATGGTCTACCAGGCGGCGTCCGAGGCGGGCCTGCCGTGCCGCTCGCTGCTCGGCACCCAGATCGCACCCGAAGACGTCTCCGGCATTCCGCGCATCATCGGCGAGCGTTCGGTGTTCTGTCCGCCGCGCGTGCTGTTGCCGGAGAACCCGGAGCCGTTCTGCCTTTTCCTCGATGAGCTTCCGGCCTGTGCGCCGGACGTGCAGAAGGCGTTCTATTCCCTTCTGCTCGAACGCCGGCTCGGCGAACACGCGTTACCCCAAGGCACGTGGGTCGTCGCAGCCGGCAATCGCATGCAGGATCGGGCGCTGGTTCGCGCCATGAGTTCTGCGCTCGTGAACCGCGTCACGATCCTGCATCTGCGTGTCGACGCGAGCGAGTGGCTGGCATGGGCTTCGAAGAATGCCGTCCGCGAAGACGTGCGGGCTTTCATCTCTTACATGCCGGATGCCCTGATGCGGCCGGTACCGCAGGAGCCTACGCCGTTCTCGACGCCGCGTGCATGGTCTCTGCTTTCGGCCGCGCTCGACAGGGCGGAAAGCGCGGGGATTCTCTCGAACGATACGCGCCGCGCGCTCGCCTTCGGGCGACTGTCGGCCGAGGATGCGGCGGTGTTCTGTGCGCTCGCTGAGGAATCGATCGGCAAGATGCGTCCGATCGAGGACTACATCGCCGCGCCGGATCTCCTGCCGAAGACCGATGCCGCGCGCTGGTTCATCCTTCACTGCATCCGCCAGAACGTGCGCGACGGAAAGCTCGCGCACCTGAAGCCGCGGGTGGTGAACAGGTTCCTCGCCGGCCTGCCTTCGGAAAGCCAGCTCACGCTCTTGACCGAACTCGTCGAGCAGTGGGGTGCGCTCGGCGCCGACAAGTCGATGCTGAAGCTCTTGAAGGAAGTGACGGCGATATGAAGCCCGTTCCTTCCGCCGCCGATACGCTCGCGCGGATCGAGCGCGGGTTGCGCATGGTCACGGTGCCGATGCCGCATCTTGCGGGTCTTGCCGCCGCCGTGCGCTGCTCGATCGACGATCGCGTGCCGACCATGGGCGTGTTTGCCTCGGGCCGCATGGTCGCGAACCGGCAGTTCGTGGCGAAGCTGAAAGAGAACGAACTCATCTTCGTGCTTGCGCATGAACTTCTGCATCTCGCGCTGCGCACGCACGACCGCGCCAAAGGTTCCGGCCGGCTCGAGTTCAACTACGCGCACGACTACATCATCAACGACATTCTTCGTGCGGAGCTTGGCTTCACGCATGTTCCGGCTGGCGGGCTCGACATGCCGGGCGCGAAGGAGAAATCCGCCGAGCGCATCGTGCTCGAAATGCGCAAGGACGGCGACAAGATGCAGTCGAAGACGCAGGTCTGGGACGGGCAGTCCGTCTCCGCCCGCGGCGCATTGAATCCGGGCGGGCAAGGCCAGCGCGAAACCGAAGAGGCCGGTGACGTGATGGACGACGCCAAAGAGCGCGAACTGTTCCCGGAATGCCGTGACGGCCAGTGCCAGAACAAGGCAACGATCGAGAAAGAGGCGGCAAAGTCGGCTGCGCTCGGCAAGGCGATGGGAAAGCTGAAGGGTCGCGGCACGGAAAGCGGCGACGCCACCCAGACCGTCATGGCGTTGCGCGGCATGTACAAGACGCCGTGGGAAGCGGCGCTGCAGAAGTGGATCGAGTCCGTCGCTCCGGGCGAGCGTACGTATCTGCGCCCCTCGCGGCGCGAGGTGGCGGGCGGCGATGTCGTGCTCGCGGGCCGCAAGCGGGAATCCTGGATGCTCAACGTCGTGCTCGACACGTCCGGCTCGATGAGCGACGAGATTTCGCCCGCGCTCGGCGCGATCGCCGACTTCTGCGAGCAGTTGTCGGTCGATGAGATCCGGCTCGTGCAGTGCGACGCGGACGTTACGGGAGACGAGGTGCTCTCGCCGGAAGCGCTTGCGAACTATCAGGTGAGCGGCTTCGGCGGCAGCAACCTTTCGCCTGCGATGCGCACGCTCGCCGAAGACGGGCGCGTCACCGCTGCAGTGGTGATTACCGACGGCGACATCGAGTACCCGCAGGAAGAGATGCCTTACGACGTGCTCTGGGTCGTGACATCCGGAGCTTCGATGAGTTTCAACCCGCCCTATGGGCGTATCGTCCGCATGCAGGGAGGCCGCGCATGAAAGTCGTGCAGGAGCTTGTCACCTATTTCGACCGCCGGGGTGTGCTGTCGCAGAAGCAGCTTCGGGGGTTGCTCGACCAGGGCTTCCTCGCTGCCGAGGCCCCGCAGAACATGCTCGAACTCGGTCACGACATCGGAGCGACCTATTACTTCCGGGTGCGCGGCGGCACCGAAGGGCAGATCTGGGGCACGGACATCTATACCGGCGACTCGCTCCTTTCGGTTGCCGTGGTGCATGCCGGACTGGTCAAGCCGGGCGATACCGCGGTCGTGAAAGTGACGGTGGAGGCACCGCTCGCGAAGTATCCGGGCAGCATCCGCAACAACGTGAAGTCTCATGACTTCGGGCGCTACGGCACCGCCTATCGATTGTCGGCGATCTGAGCGCTCGCTCCCTTGCGCGGCTTGCCGAAAAGGAAAAACAAAAAACGCCGGTCTTTCGACCGGCGTTTTCGTGCAGACAGCGCTGAACTTTAGGAGCCGGACGGCGTGCCCGTGTCGCCTGCAGGCGCGGTTTCCGCCTTCGACTTGCGCTTCATGTCCATCGTGTGCGCGCGCTTGTACGTCTGGATGTCCTTGAACTTTCCGTCGGCCGAGCGGACCGCGTAGAGCTTCTTGCCCTTGGAACTGTACATCGTCGTGCGGCGGCTCTTCTTGCGCTTCGTCTTCTTCTTTTTGGCCGCTACCTTTTTGACCTTTTTCTTTTTCGCTTTTTTGGCTTTCGCCTTCTTCGCCTTTTTGCGCTTCTTTGCCATGTCCATTCCCCTTATCGGTTGCCGCAAAAAACTGATGAACGACATTAGCGGCTGCGCCGATTCGTTCGTCAATGGGCTTCCGGCTGCTTCCCCCAGCCGGCTTGCTTTCCCAAGTCTGCTGCTTCCCCAAGTCTGCTGCTTCCCCAAGTCTGCGCCGGTTTGGCAACGTGGAAGCCGTGACGCATACTTCGGTCATCACCACAAAAACAGTTCGCAGGGAGCCTTACGGAAACGCCATGTCCGAGAACAAGAACCGCCGCATCGTGCTCGCTTCGCGCCCGGAAGGGGAGCCGAAGCCCGAACACTTCCGGCTGGAAACGGCAGCGATTCCAACGCCGAAAGACGGCGAGGTACTCCTGCGTAATCTCTGGATGTCGCTCGACCCGTACATGCGGGGCCGCATGAGTGCTGCGAAGTCCTACGCGAAGCCGGTCGAGGTCGGAGAGCCGATGGTCGCGGGAACGGTGAGCGAAGTCGTTGCGTCCAACCTCCCGGGATACGCCCCCGGCGACATCGCGCTCTCCTATACCGGCTGGATGGACTACGCGATTTCGAACGGGTCCGATCTCCGCAAGCTCGATCCGAAACAGGCGCCGGTGCAGACCGCGCTCGGCGTGCTCGGGATGCCGGGCATGACCGCCTATCTCGGGATGAAGAACATCGGCATGCCCAAGGAGGGCGAGACGGTCGTCGTCGCCGCCGCATCCGGCCCGGTCGGCTCCTTCGTCGGTCAATACGCGAAGATCAAGGGATGCCGCGCGGTCGGCGTCGCGGGCGGCGCGGACAAGTGCAAGTACGTGGTCGAGGAACTCGGCTTCGACGCCTGCGTCGATCACCGCGATCCGGACTTGGCGGGCAAGCTGGCGGCGGCGTGCCCCAAGGGCATCGACGTCTATTTCGAGAATGTCGGCGGCAAGGTGTTCGACGCGGTGTTCCCGCTCCTGAACCAGTTCGGCCGCGTGCCGGTTTGCGGCATCGTCTCGCACTACAACGACACCGCGTTGCCGCCGGGACCGGACCGCACCGGCATGCTGCTTGGCGGCATCCTGCGCCGCAGCCTCACGATGCGCGGCTTCATTGTGTGGGACTTCGCCGCGCAGGCGGGTGACTTCTACCGCGAGGCGCCGGTCTGGGTACGCGAGGGGCGGATCAAGTATCGCGAGGATGTCGTGAACGGCCTTGAGAACGCGCCGGAAGCCTTCATGGGGCTTCTGAAGGGCAAGAACTTCGGAAAGCTTCTCGTGAAGATCGCTTAGTTGACGGCCTCATCCTGAGGAGCCGCGAAGCGGCGTCTCGAAGGATGAGATGAACCTCATGGTTCGAGACGCGCGGCTTTGCCGCGCTCCTCACCATGAGGTCTTAGCGCGTTTCGATCTCTGTAACCCGGCCGCCGTCGATCTTTACGATGGTCCGCGCGAGTTGCTCGATCTCGTCGCGCGAGTGGCTCACGTAAAGCACCGGTATCTTCGCCTTCGAAACGAGCCGTGTGAGATACGGGATGATCTCGTTCTTGCGGCCGGCATCGAGCGAAGCGAGCGGTTCGTCCAGAAGCAGCGCCTGCGGTTCGGCGAGCAGTGCGCGGCCGATGGCGACGCGCTGGCGCTCGCCTCCGGACAGCTTGCGTGGCCGGCGGGCGAGCAGCGGCTCGATGCCGAGCAATGTCACGACCTCATCGAACTGCGCGTCGCGTTTCTTCCCCGCGAGCCAGCGGCCGAACATCAGGTTCTGCGCGACCGTGAAGTGCGGAAACAGCCGGCTTTCCTGAAACACGACGCGTACGCCGCGCTTTTGCGCCGGCATGTTGATCCCTGCCTCGCGGTCGAAGAGCGTTCGTCCGGCGATAGCGATCCTGCCGCGCGACGGGGTCACAAGGCCTGCGATCGCGGCGACGATGCTCGATTTGCCCGAGCCCGAAGGCCCTGAGAGCGCGGTCACCATGCTCTCGCTTTTGAACGAGGCGTCGAGGTTGAATTCGCCCAGCGTGGCGTGCACGGAAACATCGAACATCGCGCTATCCGTCGATCCGCGCGGCGGTCCTGCGCGCCAGCACTTCGGAGAGGATCAGCGCGGCAAGCGCGATCACCATGGCGATCGCCGCAAGCCGGAAAGCGCCGGCATCGCCGCCCGGCACCTGCGTGAAGGTGTAGATCGCCGCCGGCAGCGTGCGCGTTTCGCCGGGGATGTTCGAGACGAAGGTAATCGTTGCGCCGAATTCGCCGAGGGCCTTGGCAAAAGCAAGGACGAGCCCCGCGATGATCCCGGGCAGCGCAAGCGGCAGTGTCACGAGGAAGAATGTCGTAAGGCGGCTCGCACCGAGCATGCGCGAGGCATCTTCGAGCCGCCGGTCGGTGCTTTCCAGCGAAAGCCGGATCGCGCGCACCATCAGCGGAAATCCCATGACGGCAGCGGCGAGTGCCGCGCCGGTCCAGCGAAACGAAAACACGATCCCGAAGGTTTGCTCGAGCCATGCGCCGATCGCGCCTTTGCGGCCGAACAGGACGAGCAGAATATAGCCGGTGACGACCGGCGGCAGCACGAGTGGCATGTGCACGAACGCGTCCAGCACGATCTTTCCGGGAAAGCGCCAGCGCGCGAGCGCGTAAGCCACGAACATCCCGAACGGCAGGCTCGCTGCGATGCCGATCGACGCGACCCACAAACTCAGGCGGATCGCGTCGATTTCTTCTGCGGAGAAGGAAAGCATCAGTTGGTTTTGGCCGCAGAGAGCACGGCAAACCCATGCTTTTTGAAAATCGCCTGCGCTGAAGGAGAACCGAGCGACTTCAGGAATTCCGCGGCTTTCGGATTCTTCGAGGCTTCCGTCTGCGCGACCGGATAAACGATCGGCGGATAGGAGCCATCCGGGAAGGTACCGGCCACGATCACCTGCGGTTCGGAGGCTGCATCGGTGCCATAGACGATGCCGAGCGGTGCTTCGCCGCGGGCGACATAGGCGAGCGCTACGCGCACGTTCTCGGCCTGCGCGAGCTTGCCTTCCACGGACTTGTAGACTCCGAGCTTCTCCAGCGCGGCTTTGGCGTAACGGCCGGCCGGAACGGATTCGACCTGTCCGACCGCGAGGCGGTCGTTTCCGAGCAGCTTCGCGAGATCGAAATTGGGGCCGATTTTCACGTCCTTGAACTTTCCGTCCTTGCGCGCGATCAGCACGAGCGTGTTGCCGAGCAGGTTCTGCCGCGTTCCCGCCCGCACGAGTTTCTTCTCCTGGACGTAGTCCATCCACTTGAGGTCGGCGGAAACGAAGATGTCGGCGGGCGCGCTGTTCTCGAGCTGTTTGGCAAGCGCGGAGCTTGCGGCGTAGCTGATCTTCACTTCGGTTTTGTTCGCTTTCGTCCACTCGGCCGCGACTTCATCGAGTGCGTTCTTCAGGCTTGCCGCCGCGAACACGACAACAGCCTGGTTGTCCTGCGCCTTCAGGAGTGCGGTTGCGGGAAGAGTAAAGGTGAGCGCGAGCGCGGACAGCGCAGCGCCGATCAGAAGCCGTCGCTTCATGACAAAGTCCTCCAGAGGCACTTCGTGCCCGGTTGTTTTCATTTGAAGCGCCGCGGCTTTCCGCTTCATCAAGCAAGAAAGGGGCGAAAGACCGCCTTCTCCGGCGGGCCGCTTGTATGCGGTGGCGGCACTCTACGCGGATACGGCGTGGATTGCCAAGGGTTTGCCGGTCATATCCGCGCCTGCAGTTTGCGGACGCGTTCCGCGAGCGACATGCGCGCATCTTCGTCAGCCGGCGTGCCGTCTTCGTTTCCGCCTGCTTTCCTGTCGGCGGCGATGAGGCGTTCGATCGGTGAATTGATCCCTTCGAGATTGATGGCGAGCCGCGCGACTTCGGCTGCGATATCGCTGATATTCTCGCGGAGGACCGCGTTCTCCATGCGCTCTTCGGCCCGGGAATCCTGCAACTGCATGCGAAGCGACCCGGATTCGGAAAGCAGCCGGTCGCGCTCGTCGCGCAACTGCGCGAGACCATCCTGAAGCTGCCCTTTTTCGTTGCGCAGGATTTCAACCGTCGCCTGAAACGCTTCGGTCTTGCTGCGAAGCTCGTCGCGGAGCGACTGGAGATCCGCGCCGCTGCGCTCGATCGCTTCCTTCTGGCGCAACTCCGCCGCGGCCCGCAGTTCCCGTTCGCGGTCGTCGAGCCGGGACCGCAATGCCTGTTTCAGCGTTGCAAAGGCAGCGAGCAAGGCTTCCGCTTCGCGCTGCAAGTTCGAGAGAAGATCCGCGGTTTCTCCGTGCGGACCCTTCGCGTCTTCGGCGCCTTCTGCGGATGAAGATTTTGTCTGCGCGGCTGCCGCGATCTCGCTTTTGAGACGCTCGATGCCGCTTTCGAAGCCGCTCAGGGCTTGCTCGAACCCGTTGTCGACGCTCTTTTCGCCGTCGGCCTTTTCCGTGGAGGGCAGGGCGGCGGATGCGGGATGTGAATGTTCCGGTCGCGCGCTCCGCCGTCGTGTCGCGGCAAACGCGATGAGCGCCAGAATTGTTGCGGCTGCAAAGCCGAACGCGAAGAACATGATCTGTCCGTTCATGCTTCGCGGTCCCTGTTGCACCTGCCGAACAATGTCGCCCCGCGCGCCATCGCCCCCGGGACGACGAATTCTAGTGCAGCGGCGCGCACTTCGCCACGGCGCAGAGACGCCGCGGCGCTGCGAGGTGTTGTTGTGTGGATTAGAGCGGGAACCAGGTCGGCCGCGGCGTGAACTTGAGGTAGCCGATGTTCGCGCCAAGCCGCAGGCCCACGCCGGTGCGGATCGGAACGATCACCACCCGGTCCCATGTCACCGCGGTCATGCCGAAGCCGCCGACGAAATACGCCGAGCCGGAGACGCCGACATAGCGGTTGTAGAGCGTCTCGAGTGCCGGAAGGTTGTAGACGAGCATCATCACGCGTGCGCCTTCGCCGCCGACATCGAAGCCGATGGAAGGGCCCTGCCAGTAGACGCGGCGGTCGCCGGCGTTTCGGGTGTAGAGCGTGCCTTCGCCGTAGCGCAGGCCTACGGTCACCGCGCCACCGGCTTCCTCGCCGAGGATGTAGCCGTTCGGCTGGCCCCAGCGTGCGGTCGCGCGCTCGACGAGGAGCGCAAGCTCGCGCGACGTCGTGCCGAAAAAGCGGTGACCCGCGTCGACGATCTCGTTGCTGGAATATTGCTGGCGGTAGTTGTTCGTCTGCGGCTGCTGCTGGGCCTGCGCTGCCGTCAGCGTCGCGAGAAAGGCCACGAAAGCGAGAAGGGTGGTGCGGAATGTCATGGTCGTCTCCGGCGAAATATCGCTGGCAGATGGCGCAGGAAATGCGCTTTTTTCAGGCCCGGACAGCGGCCTTAACCCGACGCATACCGGCGGGCTCTAGCCTCCGAATCAAGCCCGGTGCGAGGAATCTTGATCGCCCGGGACTGCTTAGGGAAGCGTGAATGATGCCGAGGCGCATTTTGGCCGGATTGCTCGCGGTCTGGTTCATGGCCACGGCTGTTGCCTTCTCCGCCCTTGCGGTCACCAGCGAACGGATCCTGCGCGATCCGCTGAGCGGCCTCGCGCTCTACGGCTACGATCCGGTCGCCTATTTCATCGACAATTCCGCCCGCCCGGGCGAAGCCGAATACGAATTTCGACATGCAGGCCTGATCTGGCGCTTCCGCTCGGAGGCCAACCGCGCGGCATTTTCGCGCTCGCCCGACCGCTTCGTGCCGGAGTTCGGCGGCTACGATGCGATCGCGGTTGCCGAAGGCGTGCCGCTCGAAGGGCATCCGGCAATTTTTGCGATCCACGAGCAGAAGCTTTTTCTGTTTGCCCGCGAGGAAAGCCTCGCGAAGTTTCTGGCCAATCCGCAGAATCTTTTCGAGGCGGCCGTGAGCGGCTGGCCTGCGGTGAAGCGGAAGCTCGTGCCCTAAAGCGCGGTCGCGCCGGTCGCGATGAAGCTCTTCACTTCGTAATCTTCGTTTCGCTTGCCGTAATGCAGCGGCGCGTTGTCGGGCGCGCGGACCGCGCCGCCTGCCGCCATCAGGATTGCGTGTCCCGCCGCGACATCCCATTCGCTGACCGGCGAAAGCCGCGGGTAAACGTCGGCCTTTCCCTCCGCAAGACGGCAGAACTTGATCGAAGAACCGATCTTGATCGTCTCCGAAATGCCGCGCCGGTTCAGCCATGACTGCGTGTCGCGGTCGAGGTGCGAGTGGCTCACGCAGGCCACCAGACTCTTGCCCGGGGTTCGTGCGCGAATTCGCTCCTCGGGCACGTTCTCGATGTTGATCCCCGGCACCAGCGGCCAACGCCATGCGCCGTCGGCGCCGCCCGCATACAGCTCGCCGATAGCCGGCGCATAAATGACGCCGAGGATCGGCGTGCCCTCGTGAATGAGCGCGATATTGACCGTGTAGCCCTCGCGCTTCGCGATGAAGTCGCGGGTGCCGTCGATCGGATCGACGAGAAAAAAGGTGGTGCCGGGCTTCGTCTTCGAACCTCCTGCGACGGCCTCCTCGCCGATCATGGGCACGCCCGGCAGCAGCGCATCGAGATGCGCCTCGATGATCGCCTCGGCGGCTTCGTCCGCGTCGGTGACGGGGCTGGCGTCGGCCTTGGAGCGGGCGACGATGCCGTGGGCTGCCATTTGGCGGATTTTGGTGCCGGCTTCGGCGGCGGCCGCGATCATCCCGGTCAGTATTCGGCTGCGTTCGGCGCGCTTCACTTCGATGTCCTTGCCGTCTGGCCTTTGTCCTGCGGCTTGTGTCCCGATTCAGAAGGCCGCCAGCAAGTATAGGATCCTAGCGCGGTTCTGGCTCGTCAGTCCGCATGCATGGCAGTCCGCGCGGAAAGCGCAGAATTCGCATCGCCGCGCCAGCCGCTCGACCAAAGCGCTCCGAATCACATAGGGCTTGCGTATGAGCGCTCCGATCGAACTCTCCGCCCTCGACCTTTCCGCCCTGCTTTGCTCGAAAGTCTGCCACGACGTCATCAATCCGGTCGCGGCGATGGAGAACGGCTTCCAGCTCCTGGAGATGGACCAGAAGGCGGAGTCGCGGGAAGAGGCGATGAAGCTGATCCGCCACAGCGCGATCAAGGCTTCGGCGAAGCTCGAATTTGCCCGCATCGCCTTCGGCTCCTCGGGTTCGCCCACGGCGCAGATCGATGTCGGCGACGCTGGAGACCTGGGCAAGCGGCTGTTCGAACCGGAAGTGAAGGTCGAGTTCAGCATTCCGAAGACGTTGATCGCCAAGAACCGCGTCAAGGTTCTCCTGAACATGATGCTCATCGCGGGCGGCGCCGTGCCGCGCGGTGGCGTCATGAAGGTCGATCCGATCGGGGCAGGCGAGACCATGGGCTTCACCGTGAAGGTCGAAGCGGAGCGCGTGCGCGTGCAGCCGGTGGTGGAAGGCCTGCTTGCCGGGACGCCCGGGGAGCCGGTCACGGCCCAGACCATCCAGCCCTTTTACACGGGCGTTCTTGCGCGCGAGCAGGGCATGAAGCTGTCGCTTTCCACGGACGCGACCAGCGCCACGCTGACCGCTCAATAATTCAATAAAATCAGGCCATGGTCAGGTAATCGGGTAGTCCGAGCCGCCGCGGTTTTAATCAATCTTAACCCTCTGAAACCGATACTGAGCGCCGCATCGCGGGCTGGGCGAACGTCGCCCTAGTCCGCCTTTGGGATATGGGCGGCCGCCATGGAAGATCTGCTCAGGGAATTTCTGACCGAGACGAACGAAAGCCTCGACGTCGTCGATACCGAGCTTGTGCGTTTCGAGCAGGAGCCGAACAACGCCGAGATCCTCGGACGCATTTTCCGTCTCGTGCACACCATCAAGGGCACCTGCGGTTTCATCGGACTGCCGCGGCTCGAAGCGCTCGCGCATGCAGCCGAAACCGTGATGGGCAAATTCCGCGACGGCGCTCCCGTGACCTCCGAAGCGGTCTCGCTCGTGCTGGTCACCATCGACCGTCTGAAATCGTTGCTCGCCGAACTGGAGGCGACAAGTGCGGAGCCGTCCGGCTCGGATGGCGATCTGATCGTGCAACTCGAACAGATGGCGCTCGACGGAGGCGCCACTCCGGCCGCGACTGAAGAGATGACGATCGGCTCGCTTGCACCGCAGGTGCTCGAGCGGCCGCTGCGTCCGGGCGAAGTATCGCTCGACGACCTGGAACGTGCGTTCCGCGATACGCCGGGGCCGGGCGAGAAGAAGGGCGAGAATCGGGAGAGTGACCGCCGCACCGGCGAGCGCCGCCATCCCGATACCGGGCCGAGCGGCAACCAGACGCTGCGCGTATCCGTCGATACCGTCGAGCAGCTGATGACGATGGTTTCGGAACTGGTGCTCACGCGCAACCAGTTGCTCGAAATCGTCCGCCGTCACTCGGAAAGCGAATTCAAGGGACCGCTGCAACGGCTCTCGAACGTTACCGCCGAACTGCAGGAAGGGGTCATGAAGACCCGCATGCAGCCAATCGGCAATGCCTGGGCGAAGTTGCCGCGCATCGTGCGCGATCTCGGGAACGAACTCGGCAAAGACATCGAACTCGAGATGCACGGCGCCGAGACCGAACTCGACCGGCAGGTGCTCGACATCATCCGCGATCCGCTGACGCACATGGTGCGCAACTCCGCGGATCACGGGCTCGAAACGCCCGAAGAACGCCTCAAGGCCGGCAAGCCTGCGCAGGGTACGATCCGTCTTTCCGCCTATCAGGCCAGCGGCCAGATCGTCATCGAGATTTCGGACGACGGCCGCGGCCTCAACACGTCGAAAATTCGCAACCGTGCGATCGACGCCGGCCTGATTTCCGAAGGCGACCATCCGACGGAAGCGCAGCTTCACAAGCTGATCTTCGCTCCCGGATTTTCCACCGCAGAGAAGATCACGAGCGTTTCCGGCCGCGGCGTCGGCATGGACGTCGTCAAAACGAACATCGACCAGATCGGCGGCACCATCGACCTGAAGTCGTCGCAGGGCCGCGGCTCGACGTTCTCGATCAAGATTCCGCTGACGCTTGCGATCGTGCCCGCTCTGATCGTGCAGTCGGGCGGCGAGCGTTACGCGATCCCGCAGGTCGCGGTGGTCGAACTCGTGCATCGCGGTTCGAATGCAAATCTGGTCGAAGAGATCAACGGCGCGCTGGTGCTGCGGTTGCGCGACAAGCTCCTGCCGCTGCTTTCGCTCAGTCAGTTGCTGAAGCTTCCGAAGCATGAGGCGGCGGAATCGGAATCGTTCGTCGTGGTCATGCAGGTCGGCAACAGCCTGTTCGGCATCGTGGTCGACGATGTGCTGCACACGGAAGAAATCGTCGTGAAGCCGGTGGCCGCTAGCCTGCGCGAAATCAAGGTGCTCGGCGGCAATACCATCCTCGGTGACGGTTCGGTGATCCTGATTCTCGACCCGAACGGGATCGCGGATGCGATCGGCGCGACCCGCGAAGAGCGCGCGATCGACGACTTCTCCCGGAAGGAAACCGCCGTCGAAGATGCCGCGAAATCGGTTTCGATGCTGATGTTCCGGTCCGGTTCGCCGGTGCTGAAGGCGGTGCCGCTTTCGCTGGTCACGCGTCTCGAAGAGATCGACGCGGACAAGATCGAATTTTCGAGCGGCAGGCCGATGGTGCAATACCGCGGCGGACTGATGCCGCTCGTGCCGGCGGACGAGAATGCCAAGCTGCGCACCGGTAGTTCCCAGCCCCTGCTGGTCTTTACCGATGGCGGCCGCTCGGTCGGACTCATCGTCGACGAGATCGTCGACATCGTCGAGGACCGTCTGGAGATCAAGGTCGCAAGCGAAACGCCGGGCGTTCTCGGCTCGGCGATCATTCGCGAACAGGCGGCCGAAGTCATCGACGTTGCACACTTCCTCCCGCTCGGTTTCTCCGACTGGTTCCACGGCAAGCAGGGCACCACGCACGAGAAGCGGAAGCTTCTGTTCGTGGATGACTCGGCTTTCTTCCGCAACCTGCTCGGACCGGTGCTGCAGGCGGCCGGCTACGACGTGATGCCCGTCGCTTCCGCGAAAGAAGCGCTTGCATTGGTCGAGCGCGGCATGCGGTTCGATCTCGTCGTGACCGATATCGAAATGCCGGACATGGACGGATATGCCTTTGCCGAAGCGTTGCGCGCCGATGGACGCATGGCGCAGCTTCCGATCATCGCGCTTTCTTCGACGCTTTCGGGTGCCGCCGTTTCAAAGGGCGAACGCGCGGGCATGCACGCGTATATCGGAAAGTTCGACCGGCGCGGCCTGTTGCAGGCCCTGAAGGGCGCCTCCGTCGACATGCTGGAGGCCGCATGACCAAAACCGTTTCCGCCGAAGTCGAGTTCGTCACCGCGTGGATCGCCGGGCAACTGTTCGGTTTGCCGATCACGCGCGTGCACGACGTCTTCGAAGCCGAGCGCATCACGCGAGTACCGCTTGCGCGGCCGGAGATTTCCGGCGTGCTCAACCTGCGCGGCCGCGTCGTCACCGCGCTGGACATACGCCGGCGTCTCGGCCTTCCGCCGAAGGAAGATGCGACGAAGCAAATGGCGATCGGTATCGACCATGGCGGCGAAGCTTACGGATTGCTCGTCGATTCGATGGGCGAAGTATTGAAACTTTCGGCGGATGCAATGGATGCAGTGCCGATCAACTTGCAGCGGGACTGGGCGGCGATTTCGGCCGGCGTCTACCGGCTCGAAGACCGCATCATGGTGGTCTTCGATGTCGATCGTGTCCTGGATTTCGGGAAAGACACGCTCGCCGCGTGAATTTGAGGGAAGGAACAAGAAATGAAACGTTGTCTTATCGTCGATGACTCCAGTGTCATCCGCAAAGTGGCGCGGCGGATTCTGGAAAATTTCGGTTTTGCCGTGATCGAGGCTTCCGACGGGCAGCAGGCGCTGGATGTTTGCACCAAAGAAATGCCGGATGCGATTCTCCTCGACTGGAACATGCCGGTCATGGACGGTTTCGATTTCCTCCGCGCGCTGCGCTCGATGCCGGCCGGCGACAAGCCGAAGGTCGTGTTCTGCACGACCGAGAACGATCTCGCGCATATCGCGCGCGCGATGCATGCGGGTGCGGACGAATACATCATGAAGCCGTTCGACAAGGAAATTGTCGAAGCGAAGTTCCAGGAAGTCGGGCTGATCTAGCGCGGGTCCGGATTGCCCGATAACGGCATCCGCTTCCAAGAATGTCCCAGCTCCGCCCCCTTCCGCAAAGCAAGAACGCGCTGCCAGTGCGCGTGATGATCGTCGACGACTCCGTGGTCGTCCGCGGTCTCGTCTCGCGCTGGGTCGGTCTCGAGCCCGACATGCAGGTGGTCCGCGTTTGCAAGAACGGCCGCGAAGCGCTCGATCAACTGGACATCGCCAATCCCGATGTCGTCGTTCTCGACATCGAAATGCCGGAACTCGACGGCATCGCGACGTTGAAGGAAATGCACGCGCGCAAGCCGCGGCTGCCGGTCATCATGGCGTCGACGCTTACGAAGCGCGGCGCCGAAACCACCCTGAAAGCGCTTTCCCTCGGCGCTTCGGACTGTGTGGCGAAGCCGGACATCAATCAGTCTTCAGGTGCCGCCGACGAGTTTCGCCGCGAACTGGTCGTCAAGATCAGGACGTTCGGCAGCCGCCGCAGCGCTGTGGTTCCGCTTCCGCGCAACGAAGTGCGCGCGGCGCCGCTCAGCCGCAAGGCGCCTGCCAGCGATATCCCGCTGCGTCCGTTCTCGAAAGTCATGCCGAAGGCGATCCTGATCGGTTCGTCGACCGGCGGACCGCAGGCGCTTTCCACCCTGATCAAGGGACTGGCGCCGGTGATCGACCGCCTGCCCATTCTGATCGTCCAGCACATGCCGCCGATCTTCACGGCTACGCTCGCGGAGCATATCGGCCGCTTCGCCGGACGGCCGGCCCGCGAGGCGATCAACGGCGAACCTCTGAAGCCGGGAATGATTTACGTCGCACCGGGCGGAAAGCATCTCGCGCTGATCCGCCGCGATCATGGCGTCGAAGTCGTAATCGACGACTCGGCTCCCATTCATTTCTGCAAACCGGCCGTGGACGCGCTCTTCCTTTCCGCTTCGAACGCGCTCGATGGCCGCGTGCTCGCGATCGTGCTGACCGGCATGGGCTCGGACGGCAAGAAGGGCGCGGTTGCGATTGCCGACAACGGCGGCAACGTCATCGCGCAGGACGAGGCGACCAGCGTGATCTGGGGCATGCCCGGATCCGCCGCGAATGCCGGTGCATGCGCTGCCGTGCTGCCCATTCAAGAGATCGGCCCGAAGGCCGTTCGAATCGTATCAGGAGATTTCTCGTGACGCCGCAGGATTACGCCTATCTCAGCAAATTGCTGAACGAGCGCTCCGGCTTGCAGCTTGCGGGCGACAAACAATACCTGATCGAGAGCCGCCTCCTGCCGGTCGCAAAGCAGAACAATTGCGGCTCCATCGGCGATCTCGTGGCAAAGCTGAAGACCTTTGCCGAAGAGCCCCTTCGTCAGCGCGTGACGGAGGCGATGACCATCAACGAGAGTTTCTTCTTCCGGGACAAGACGCCCTTCGAGCGTTTTCAGGACACCGTGCTGCCGCATCTTCTGAAGGCGCGTGCGGCGACGCGGCGCATCCGCATCTGGTGCGCGGCCGCATCGACGGGGCAGGAACCCTATTCGATCGCGATCATTCTCAAGCAGGCGGCCGCGGAACTCGCGGGCTGGAAGTTCGAGATCGTCGGCACCGACATTTCGACCGATGTGCTCGAAAAGGCGAAGGCCGGCCTTTACACGCAATTCGAAGTGCAGCGCGGGCTTCCGATTCAGCTTCTGCTGAAGTACTTCAAACAGGACGGCGACCAGTGGCGGATTTCGCAGGAGCTGCGCGACATGGTGCAGTTCCGGCGTCACAACCTGCTCGACGACTTCTCCTCGCTCGGCACGTTCGACGTCGTGTTCTGCCGTAACGTCCTGATCTACTTCGACGTGAAAACGAAGCAGGACGTGCTGACGCGCATCTCGCGTGCGATGGCGAAAGACGGTCACTTGCTGCTCGGAGCCGCGGAAACCGTCGTCGGCTTCACCAGTCTGTTCGCGCCGCTGCCCGACAAGCGCGGGCTTTATGTGCATGCCGCGGAAAAGAAGCCGGAGCCGATGCCTGCCGCGATGAGCGCGTAGCTCGGATCCGATCCCCGGAAAAGAAAAGGCCGCCGTGAGGCGGCCTTTTCGCTTTTTGGTGCGTGACGCGCGCCTGCGCGTCAGCCCTTCGCCATGGCGGCGTCGAGCTTGTCGTAATGTTTCTTGAGCAGTTCGACGTTCTCGGGGAACTGCACCGGCTTTGCGAACTTCAGCGCCTGGTTCAGTTCGTCCAGGATCTGCTTCTTCTGTTCTGCCGGGATTGAAGCGTCGGCGTTCACCGACTTGATCTCGTTCTTGATTGCTTCCGGCGGCTGCGAGAACTGCCGGGTCTTCGGGTCGATGCCCGACATGACGAGGCCGATGTTGGCCGCGACTTCGTCAAGTTCCTGCAGGCTTGCAAAGCCGTGCTTCTTCGCGGCGGCCTCGAGTTCTGCGACGAGTTTCGGATCCGGCTTGCCGTCCTTGATCTTCGCGGTCACGGCGTTGAGATCGTCCTGCGCCGCGATGAAACCCTGCACCTGCTTTTCGGTGAGCTTGATCTGCTTGATCTCGGCGGAAGGGCCCTGGGCGCCCTGCGCGGAGGCTGCGCCGGCTGCGAAGGCCAATGCCGTTACGGCAAGCACTGCCGCGCGAAAGAAGTTCTGCATGAAGAATCCTCGGGTGTGTTCCGGATGGGCGGAGAGTGAGGAATTGCATTGCGGCCAATCTGCGGCCAGAGCAAAGCCGCGTTGCTCACAGGTTCTGGAGTGGGCGGCTGAACCGTAGTAAGAGCCCCGCGATGCAGGACATTATTACCATTTCCGGCCTGTCGAAGACCTACGCGACCGGCTTCGAAGCGCTGAAGAATATCAATCTCGGCATTCGCCGCGGCGAAATTCTCGCGCTGCTCGGGCCGAACGGGGCCGGCAAGACCACGCTGATCGGGGTGATCTGCGGCACCATCAACCCGTCGGCAGGTACCGTGACCGTGGACGGTCATGACAACGTCACCGCGTTTCGCGCCGCTCGCGAACTGATCGGGCTCGTGCCGCAGGAACTTACGACCGACGCTTTCGAATCGGTCTGGGCGACGGTCTCCTTCAGCCGCGGACTGTTCGGCAAGCCGAAGAACCCGGCCTATATCGAGAAAATTCTCAAGGATCTTTCGTTGTGGGAAAAGCGCAACGACAAGATCATGACGCTCTCGGGCGGCATGAAGCGCCGCGTGCTGATCGCAAAAGCGCTCTCGCACGAGCCGAAAATTCTCTTTCTCGACGAACCGACCGCCGGCGTCGATGTCGAATTGCGCAAGGACATGTGGCAGGTGGTGCGCGAACTGCGCGCCTCCGGCGTCACCATTATCCTGACGACGCATTACATCGAGGAGGCCGAGGATATGGCGGACCGGATCGGCGTGATCTCGAAAGGCGAGATCATTCTGGTCGAGGAAAAGAAAGAACTGATGAGCAAGCTCGGCAAGAAGCGGCTGACGCTGCAGCTTCAGGAAAAACTCTCCGCGTTGCCGGACGGAATCTTCGGTGCCGCGCAGCTTTCCCTCTCGCCCGACGGCGACGAGCTTACCTATACTTATGACACGCAGGCGGAGCGCACTGGAATCACGCGGCTGCTCGCTTCGCTGAACGAGGCTGGCATCCGCTTCCGCGATCTTTCGACGACCCAGAGTTCGCTCGAGGAAATCTTTGTCGGGCTCGTCCACAACGACAGGAACGGAGCCGCGAAATGAACTGGCGCGCGATCAAGGCGATCTATCGTTTCGAAATGGCGCGCACCGGCCGCACGCTGATGCAGAGCATTCTCGCGCCCGTGATCTCGACCTCGCTCTACTTCATCGTGTTCGGCGCGGCGATCGGGTCCAAGATCACGACCATGGAAGGTGTGGACTACGGCTCCTTCATCGTGCCGGGGCTCATCATGCTGACGCTCCTGATGCAGAGCGTGATGAACGCCTCCTTCGGCATCTATTTTCCGAAGTTCACCGGCACCATCTATGAGCTGTTGTCGGCGCCGATATCGTTCATCGAAATCGTGATCGGCTATGTGGGCGCGGCCGCGACCAAGTCCATCATTCTCGGTCTCATTATTCTTGCGACTTCGTACCTCTTCGTCCCCGTGCGGATCGTGCACCCGGTCTGGATGGTTACGTTCCTGCTGCTCACGGCCGTGACCTTCAGCCTGCTCGGCTTCATCATCGGGATCTGGGCGGACGGTTTCGAGAAACTGCAGGTGGTGCCGTTACTCATCATCACGCCGCTCACGTTTCTCGGCGGTGCATTCTATTCCGTGAATGTGTTGCCGCCGTTCTGGCAGGCCGTGACCTTCTTCAACCCGATCGTCTACCTGATCTCCGGGTTCCGCTGGAGTTTCTACGAGGTGGCCGATGTTTCCGTTGCGATTTCGCTCGGCATGACGCTTGCGTTCCTTGCCGGATGCCTGGGCGTGATCTGGTGGATTTTCCGGACCGGCTACCGGCTGAAGAATTGAACGATTCCAGAAAGTGCGCGGCGCGCCTTTGGCGCCGCGTCAGGGACAGCGGCCGCTGAGCGCTTGCCGGAAACCGAAATTTCGTGCTTCATTTCGCGGGCTGATATTCGGACGTTTCGTTTTTCCAAAGCATCCAATTGACTGCGGGGATTTCTATGACTTTTAAAGATTCTCTGCCGATCAACCTGATCGAAGACAAACTGGGCTGTGGTTTCTGGCGGCGCGATGTCGGTGCCGACGAAATGGAGTGGTCGCACGGTCTGTTCCGGCTTTATGGACTTGATCCGGAGAAAGACCAGGCGTCGTACACGCTGATGCGTGAGACGCAGCATCCGGAAGACCGCCTGAATTTCCAGACCATCGACGGCAACGTACGTTCCGGCACGCTGTTCGACCGGGAGTACCGCGTGGTGCTGCCGTGCGGTGGTACGCGCAGGCTCGCGCATCGCGGCGAGGTGATTTTCGACCTCAAGGGCAATCCGTCGTTCGACGTTGCCGTGGTCTGGAACGTCGCCGACCGCCCGCAACTGCTCGACGAAGTGTTGTCCGAGGAGCGCAAGGTGAAAGTCATCCTTGAGGCGCTCGACTATTTCATCGCGTTCCTGCGCACGGACGGACTTCGTGCCGTGCCCGGCGATCTACTGCGGAAGGTCGCGTTCGAAAATCGCACATCGCTTTAAGCGCAACAAAACCCCACCGGTAAGTTAAGGCGGGGTTCTTGTTTTCAGCGGTTAAGGCCGATGAAAGCCGAGAATGCTTTCGCCGATGCTGCAATCGAAGGTGATGCCCGGCCAGTTGCGCCGCGCGCTATGGCCTCCAAGCACATCGATATCTTTCAGTTCGTTCGCGAGACTGTTGGTTCCGCACCACGAATAGAGCTGATCGACTTTCACGTACCAGATCCTCGATTGCATGCCGGTGCGCGGGTTCTTGACGATTGCCTTCTTGCCTTCGAAAGCATCATCAAGACAATTCGACATGCTGATCAGCAACGGCTGGAGCGCTTCGCGGCTGGTCGCGTGTTGGACAAGAATAATGCCCGCGTCGCGATCGACGTAGAGATCGGCCTTTTGCGCATCCGCTTTCAGGTTGTCGAGGCAGCCGCGGGTTTTCTTGACGGCCTGCGAGTCGAGGATTGCAGGGCGTTGCGCGAACGCGGTGCCGGTGAAGACGAGGATTGGAAGAAGCGTAGCCGCGGCGAGCAGCCGCGCGGTTGCAGTCGTGATGCGCATTGGATCGTTCCCCCCAGAACGGGACGATCCTTCTCCGGCTACCGTCGGCGGGCAAGTAAACGCAACGTAAAATACCCGTCGATAACGGATGCAGCGCAAACAAAAACCCCGGCCTCAGGCCGGGGTTTTGAAACATGTACGCAAGAGGATTTACGCCGAGATGCGTTCGTCCGCGTCGGTCGGCTCGCGCAGCACATAGCCGCGGCCCCAGACCGTCTCGATGTAGTTCTTGCCCTGCGGCCAGTCCGGAGCCTTCGAGGCGTTCGCGAGCTTCTTGCGGAGCTTGCAGATGAACACGTCGATGATCTTCAGTTCCGGCTCGTCCATGCCGCCGTAGAGATGGTTGAGGAACATCTCTTTCGTGAGCGTGGTGCCTTTGCGGAGCGAGAGCAGCTCCAGCATCTGGTATTCCTTGCCGGTCAGGTGCACGCGGGCGCCGTCGACTTCGACCGTCTTCTGGTCGAGGTTCACGACGAGGTCGCCGGTGTTGATCACCGACTGCGCGTGGCCCTTCGAGCGGCGCACCACCGCGTGGATGCGTGCGATCAGCTCGTCCTTGTGGAACGGTTTGGTGAGATAGTCGTCGGCGCCGAAGCCGAGACCCTTCACCTTGTCCTCGATGCCGGCGAGACCGGACAAAATCAAAATCGGAGTTTTGAT
>VFQR01000574.1_pt1 | contig 45813 bp, 45 predicted proteins | sample 3512321 | NCBI WGS metagenome assembly VFQR01 (sample SAMN10412374, study PRJNA504923) | tailings metagenome | isolation source: Relicate 3 Philex TSF1 revegetated site | place: Philippines: Tuba, Benguet | collected 2017-08-29 | reverse complement strand
GGGTACGCGCCGTTTCGGGCTATGTCGACTACCGCATCTTACTTTCGCGGCAGCAAAGCGAGCTGTTTATCGATCTCCACGAAGCCTTGTGGTCGTCGGCCGACAGCATGGTGTTCGACCTGCGCATGGGGCAGTACCTTCCCCTGAGTTTGCCAACCCACGGTGGCGGCAATGCCTTGGGGTTCAACATCCCTTTATCAGCCTATGCGGCTGGCGATACCGTACAGCTACGCATACGTTTTGGCGGTGAGCCGCCACAAAACGCCAACAGCTTTGGCAGTTTTCGTACTGCAACCCACGGTCCGAGCAATAGCCCCGTTTTATGGACACTCTCTCAACCGTATGGTGCTCGCGACTGGTGGCCTAACTTCCAACCGTTGGGCTACAAAGCCGACACCACCGAGCTGCACGTGACAACACCGGCAGGATTTTACGCTGGCGGACCGGGTTTGCTGCAAATCGATACCGTGAACGGCGAATGGGTTCACCGCTGGCGGCATCACTATCCTTGTCCGCCCTACCTCGTGGGCACTGCAGTGAGCGATTACGCCATTTACCCGCAAAAAGTTGCGCTCTCAGGCACCACCGACTCGCTTCTGGTGCTCAATTATTTATATGCCGAAGACACAGCGGTATGGCGGCAGCGACTCAACGATTGGTTGCCACCCATGGTGAATCTGTTCCGCGATTTGTTTGGTGAATACCCGTTCAAAAGCGAAAAGTATGGCCACATGCAAATCAGCAACGGCAATGGCGGCATGGAACACAATACCATGAGCTCGATGGGCGATTATGGCTACGAGCTGATGGCACATGAGCTGGCGCATATGTGGTTTGGCAACAAAGTAACCTGTGCCAACTGGCAAGACATCTGGGTGAACGAAGGTTTTGCCACTTGGATGACCGGTTTGTGCCTCGAACGTTTGCTCGACAACGGCTTTTGGTGGGAGCCCTGGAAACGACTCACCCGCATTAGCGCCTTGTCGTCGCCCGATTTGGTGGTGTACAAGGTAGATACCACGGTGGTGGCCAAACTGTTCGAAAGCCGATCTACCTATCACAAGGCTAGTTTCGTGCTGCATCAGTTGCGCTACCAGCTCGGCGATTCGGTGGTATTTGCGGCCTTTCGCGACCTCATGACCGACCCTTCCCTAGCCTATGGTTTTATGAGCAGCAGTACGGTGAAAACGAAGCTCGAAAACGCCTGCCGCTGCTCGCTCGACCGCTACTTCGACCAGTGGATTTACAACGGTGGGCACCCCGAATACGAGTTTCGTTACCGCCCTACCGGATTCGGTGTGGAGCTTTTTATACAAGACCGCTCATGGAGCGCTCCCGCCGGTGGTTACGACCTCAAACTCCCCTTTCGAGCGTATGCCGCCAATGGCGATAGTGTTGACTTTGAAGTGGAATCGGCTGGTCGGGCTTTTTATACCAATAAGGTGCTTCCTTTTGCCCCCGTAGCACTTCGTTTCGATCCTGAAATTCACATTTTGGCCGAATATACCGAGCCTCGCCTCGAAACGGTTGCCGATCGGTTGGTACTACTGTATCCTCCCGGCGAAGGCTATGTGCGTGTGATGCTTCCGGCCGATTGGCGAGGGCAATTGCATTCGATTTTGTTGTGGGATTATGTGGGGCGCGAACAATGGCGGTATGTGCCTGCCGTGCCCACCTTGGGCTTCAGTGGTGAGCATTTGAGTGTGGATGTACCGCTCGACCAGCTGCGATTGAGCACAGGAGTAATCCGCGCCCGCCACCCCGACGGACGGGTGGTAACCGCCCGATTGCACGATATCGGATTGCGTTGAACCTATTCGGGTTGGATTTGTTTAATTTTGCAGTTCATAACGATATAAATACCTAAACAATGGCATATCCCGAATTTATGGTGTCGCCCATGCGGAAAGACCTTACCGAAGTTGGCTTCACCGAGTTAAAATCGCCTGAAGAAGTAGATGCGCTTATGGCGCAGCAGTCGGGCACCGCCTTGGTGGTGGTGAATTCGGTTTGTGGCTGTGCTGCAGCCAATGCCCGCCCTGCTGTGAAGAAGGCCATCCAAAACGCGAAAAAGCCTGGAACGCTGGCAACAGTGTTTGCAGGCATGGAAGTAGAAGCCGTGGCCAAAGCCCGCGCCTACATGTTGCCCTATCCGCCGTCGAGCCCAAGCATTGCCTTATTTAAAGACGGGCAGTTGGTGCACATGCTCGAGCGCCACCACATCGAGGGTCGCTCGGCCGACATGATCGCCGCCAACCTCGTCGACGCCTTCGATCAATACTGTTGAGGCACCGTTTCTAAGAATGCACTAACCCCGGCATCGTCGGGGTTTTTTTGTGGGGTGAAGTGCCGCTACCGTAACCCGAATAACTGGGCGTACGACGGTAATTTTGGTACCCGCCCCGATTGGTTGATACGCGGTTACACCGGGCATGAGCATTGGCGTGCCTTTGCGCTCATACACATGAACGCCCGCCTGTACGACCCCATTACCAGCCGTACCCTCAGCCCCGACAACTATGTGGCCGATGCCGATGCCACACAGGCATACAACAGGTACAGTTACTGCCACAACAACCCAATGAAGTATACCGACCCGGATGGGAATTCGCCAATTTTAGTGGCAGTTGCACTGTTTGGTGGCGCTCTTAATATGATAAGTAATGCTGATAAAATTGCCAAAGACCCATGGTCGGCAGTAGGTTACTTTACGAGTGGAGCAATTGGTGGTATGCTAAGTTTAACGAATCCTCTCGCAGGAGGGGCATTCACCACGAATATGAATATAGTAACGGACATTGCATTTGGTAATGTTCCGGTAATTTCGAATACATCCGATGCTGTTTCTTATCTGGGTTTTAAAGTTTTGGATGGTGTTGGGGCGGCAGGCACGGGGCAATTAGTTAAGGGCTTATTTAATTTTATAGGTATAACAAGTTGGTCAAATACCGCAACCCTTACAGGTGTAGCGCATCTCACAGAACCCGGAACGAGCATTCTCAAAGGGGTTACTGGCCCAACTGTTGGGATAGAGGTGGCTAAAAAGGCAACTGTAGCACCGGTTTGGAGTTCGGTGGCTAACTCAAGTAGTCAAATTTTAGGATGGGGAAATAATGCTAAAGGACACTTGATTAAACATGCCGATGCTCTAGGTTTTGGCGGTTATTCGCCGCAACAACTTCAAAAAATGTTGCCTCAATTACGAAGTGCTGCAAATCAACTTTACAATGACATCAATCCAGCTTTGACGCGAATCGGTCGTTGGACTGGTCAAGCTGATGACGTGATAATGCAAATTACCAATAATGGTAAAATGATAGTTACGAAGCTAAATGGAGAATTCGTGACTATAATAAACAAGACATCAAACAATTGGTATAAATTAGCTAAACCACTATAATTACTTTTAATGGAATTATTCAAAACATTAGTTGGGGACACCGTTGTTCAAATCTTCTTAGTGGTCTGGCCACCTTGGGGTGAAGAGCATGTATCTGCCATTGATATTTCTATTGGACTCGTTTTTAAGGAAAAACAAGATGAGTTATGTGTAATTGGCATCGACAAAGATGAGTTATGGTCTCCACATGCATATTTTGAGAAATTGCCCGAGAAAATATATGCTTGGGAAGATTTTCACCCAAGAATGACTTCATGGATGAACTCAGAAGATGAAGATTTAATTATTGGCAAAGAATATTATAATGTTACTAATTCTGAACTTTTCATAAACATCAGAGGGAACATAATTGAAGGGTTAGAGTACTTGAGCTTGGTAGGGTTCACAGAGCCTTTTGGCTTAAAAATTATATTCAAGAATGACTTTATACTTTCATTGCCAAATTCTGATGGAAATACTATTCAAACAAGAGAATTTAACAATAATGGTCGGCTTGAATATTTTAAGCAACTAGGCAAGATAGTTCATTTGAAAATCTAAAAGCAATTTAGCGATTCACATGTACGTTTTTCCCCGACAAACACAAACCACATTTGGTCAAAACACAATCTTTCGTTACCAATTTCAAAACCTATATTCCGGCATGGTAATAAGAAAGAAAAACAGTTCATTAGTTGCTTTTATAAGTGTTTTCTTAATAATCATATTGGGAGGACTAATTACCTATTGGTTTGCTGATAATAAAGTGTCAGATAGTACGGATTTTTCTTCTCTTGTAGAACAGTTTACATTCCCAATAAACACATACATTAAGTACTTTTCTATTCTATTCGGTAGCTTGACTTTATTTTTTATAAGTTTCGCTTTAATCTCGACGCACAAGAACGTCAAAACGGCTGCTAAATTTGGGTTTTATCTGATGATAATCTTAGACCTTCTTTTGTTGCTTTTTAACTTTAGTTTTTGAAAACAAATCCTGCCACTAAGCGGGATTCGTTTTTATCACAGCGTCACTTTAACGTCCGGCAGGTCTTTCCTTCTTTTTTTGGCTAGTAGGGAATTGATGCTTATAAATAGGGTGTTTTCTCGTCCTCGTCTAATTTCGAAATCAGCATCAGTTGTTCGTTCAGTTCGTGGTTTTGCAGCTCCTCCATGCTGTTTTCGGTGAAGGCTTCTAGGATGACTCCTGTTCTGGAACTAAGAATGCATATTTATCAGCTGCAAGAGAAATTGCAATTGTAAAATTTTTACGCATTTTACTCACTGAAAATTATGCGGTTAAGTATTATCCATCAAGAGTTATTTGCACATGAATAGTCCAATCTATGTCAAGGCATATCTTCGAAGCTGGTTTTGAATGGATAGAGTCGAAGTTTGTAAATTACTTTGGTTTCGATGATAATTTCCTTTAGCACATGCATGAGGGGAACGCGATTAATTTCTTAAACAATTGGTGATGTTAGTTAGGAGATGTTTAGAGGTTTGTTCGGTCGTTATAGCTGTAACGGTCTCAAGTTTTTTTATCATTTCTTTGGTAGTGACGGGAATCATAAAACCTATAGTTGCCGGATTGATTTTTCTGCTTTTTATTGCTACAATATTGTTGGTGAATGGAAGAATGTTCAGGGTATTTCTACAGAACTGGAGAACGACGAACATGTTTAAGGGTGTAAAGGTTTTTGGTGTGTTCTTATTGATGATTTACTCTTTTTTACTAATTGTTTTTTTGATCATGGGGCTACCTGATTTTCTTCAGAACGAAGTAGGTTGTCCTTTATGTCCATAACTTATTGACAGTTTACAGCAAAATTGGATGTATCAACAACCGGCACTCAAAGGTGGTTATCAGAATTATTTCTTGAATTATCATGTACTGCAGTCGGGTGCATATAGCTACTACGGGTTTTATAACAGATATTCACTGTTTTAGCCGTATGCGAATAGTACTTTACTTCTTCTTGATTTTTTTATATGGTTGTGCAGGCCCCCATATTCCCCGGAAGTATGTTAAATATGCAACTATAGGTTTTGACCCTGGGCATGTAGCGAATCAGGCTCAATCGTTCAAAATGGGCGCGTATTTCCATATTGAAAACGCCGGTACAAGTCAAGAGTTAAAGATTTACTATCTGTTTTATCCAGACGGTACCTTTGCTGAACATACGGATTTAGCGGCTATGATTAGCTATAATTCCATAAACGGCCGTTGTGGCGCATATACTAGGCTTGGCGATACGATTATTGCTCAATCGTACAATTATAAGTTTCGATTGACTGCCTACAGTGGAAGGGAACATTGGTTTTTAAAGATGGACAGTAGTACCCTTCAACTCATTGATGTTAAGTTATTAGGAGATCAATTAACAACCCCTTTCGATCGCTCACGCTACACGTCAGTAAAATTTCTAGACACCGATACCTTACCTGATTGTAATTGTTGGGTTAAGAAATACAAATGGATGTGGGACCAAGAGGAAGATTGGCGAAAATATCAAGAATCAATAGCAAATAGTAAATAGGGATTCGATTCAACGGATATAGTTGAATATTCCGTGGGCTTGTACCACAGTTCAAATCCTAACGAGCCCACTTTGACTAGGAATCAAAAGTAAGGGGACTGTTTACCGTTTTGGTTACAGTCAGCCTTTGGTGCAAGACCGCACACCACCAGTGGTACAAATTAATTTTGAAGCTATTGTACTAATTAATTGCACCAAGGGTAAACAATTCAAATAGTTCAACTCCTTTCATTGTCACATTTACCGTGAAAATGGCTATATTTATGATATATTTCACGATAAGTTAGAGGGAGTATGGTTAATCAAACCACCAAAAACAAGCTAGCCGCTCTGCAAAAGCGATACACTTTGTTGGCCCAAGGCAACGCAGCTGTGCTAAATGAAATTGCCTTAGCCGAAATTCCCGAAATGGTCTACAATTCTAACGCCATCGAAAATTCGACCTTGAGTTTAGACGATACCGAAAGGATTTTGGCCGGCGATAGCTTGACGCGGAGGGTGAGTGTTCGAGAAATTTATGAAGCCAAAAACCTGGCGAACATCACCGAGCAGCTGTTAGTAAAGAGTAAATCTCGCCTGAGCATCTCCTTTATTTTGAGTCTGCACAAGGGCTTGCTTACAAATGTCCACGATAGCATTGCAGGAAGGTTTCGCAACAAGAAGGAATGGGTACGAGTGGGGAATCATTTAGGCGCCAATCCTCAATTTGTACCCAGCTTGATGCAAGAGCTGGTAGATGGCTATAATGAACAAAAAATCGAATATTTTTTGGATGCCATTGCACATTTTCATGCCGAATTTGAGACCACTCACCCTTTTGTTGATGGCAATGGCCGCTTGGGTAGGTTGCTTATCAATTGGCAGCTGATTCATGCCGGTTGGCCTCCCATCATCATTCAAAACAAAGACAAACGCACAGCCTATTATCCGCTTTTTGGCCAATACCAATCGTCGTTTAAATTTGGTGGATTCACCCAATTGTTTGCCTTGCTTTTACAAGAAGCCCTGCACAAGCGCATCAGCTTATTGTCGACTAAAAGGATTATACCGCTTTCAGTTTGGGCAAGTAATCACAACATAAAGGGCAATGTAGCCGCCAACAAAGCTAAACGGCAAACCATTCCTGCATTCCGCCTACGAGAAAAATGGATGATTGCTGCTGATTTTGTTCCCGAAACTAGCTGAAGTACCACCATCTGGTATCAGAATGACCTGCGTTATCGCGCCTTTCCTTAGCCCAAATGAGCATTGGCAACACATGCTTAGCCACACTTTGCCAATTCAAGCAGCTGGCTGGGATTTACCTAGCCAATGCTGTCGCGTACCCGCTGGGCAAAGGCGCGAAAGGCGTCTTTGAAATCAATCCCAGCAGCCATTTGCTCGCGTATCCAAATGGCGCCAAGCAGGTGGGTAAGCTGCTCTCCTTCGTCGTCGCCGCCCACATGAATCTCGGGGGTTTGTTCTTCGAGCAAGGCATTTTCGGCGGCATGCAGTTGGTCGAGGCTATGCTGCTCGGCCAAAGTACGGATGATGGGTAATTTCATGCGGGCGACTTTTGGTTCACCAGCTGCTGTACAAACTCTATTTTGCTGGCAGCACTTCCAGCTACCAATTCACCCTTGTGAAACAACGCGAAATAAGGCAGGTTGTCGACTCCCGCCAATTTGCGGATGTTAGGGTTTTCTTCGGCGTTGATGTCGAGTATGGTCAGGTGACTATAGGCCGGATCTTCCGACATGCGCCTGATTTTGGGTGCAATAAGTTTGCAGTTGCCGCACCAGTCGGCATAAAACTTAATGAGCACCTGGTCGTGCGTTTCGAGGAGCGCTTGGAAATTTTGATCGTTGGCAGCAATTAAAGCCATGGGAAATAAAAAATTGGAACGTGGATACAACCCACTAGCCTTGGTAAAAGTTCGCTTAAGGTTTCTCGGCTTGGTATTTTTCCGTAAAGCGGCGGTACAGCTGCTTCTGGCTATTGTCGAGATCGAGCATGCGGCCATCGATAAAGGCATGGGTTAGCACACAGCCACGCATGTCGAGGGCATCGCCTTCGCTGATGAACAGGGTGGCGTTTTTGCCTTCTTCTAGGCTGCCGTAGCGTTTGTCGATGCCGAGTATGGCTGCTGCGTTTAGGGTAATGCTTTGCAAGGCCTGCTCGGGGGTGAGTCCATAACCTGCTAGCATACCCGCCTGGAAGGGCAGGTTGCGTACTTGCCAAAAGCCGTCTACATGCAAACTAAACCGTATTCCTGCCTTTTGTAAGGTGGCAGGCAGGGTATAGGGTGCATCTACTGCGTCGCCGCTGCGTGTGGGCAGCCGATGTGTTTGGTCGAGCACCACGGCGATGTCTTCACTTTTGAGGAAGTCGGTGATGAGGGCGGCTTCGTCGGCACCCACAAGCACAGGCTTCAGCTGGTATTTTTTGAGGAACTGCACGGCGGCAATCATGCCTTTGGCTTCGCCAGTGCGGACAAATACCTTGGTTTTTCCAGATAAAACCGGGCGCATGGCCTCGAGCTTTAAGTTGAGTTTTTCGGTGGGCTGCTCCAGGTAGGCTTTGGCTTCGGCAAAGAAACTTTCGATGGCTAGCAGCTGTTCAGCGGTACGTTTCTCCTGCTCTTCGGCAGAGGGTGCCCACCAGGCGTCGTAGATGCGCAGCGACGGCCAGTTGAGGTAAAGTGCATCGTCGGCGAGTACCGCGGCATCTTCCCAGTTCCACGCATCGAGCTGTACTACGCTCGAGCGGCCACTGATCACACCGCCTTGCGGCGCCACCTGGTTGAGCAGCACGCCATTGTTGCGCACGGTAGGAATCACCTTCGAGTCGGTGTTGTAGGCGATGAGTGAGCGCACATGGGCGTTCATCTCCCCAGTTTCGCGAAAGTCGTTGGTGGCACGAACGGCCTCTACTTCGCTTAGGCCCAATACATTGTTGATGCCGATAAAGCCGGGATATACGTGTTTGCCCGATGCGTTAATTACGGTGCTGTTGTTGCCATCAATCCGAATTTCGGCACCACTGCCTACATATACAATCTTGCCTTCGGCAAAACCGATTACTCCGGGGCTGAGCACCTGGCCGTTGCCGAGATGTAGGGTGGCTCCCATGATCCAAACGGGTTTGTCTTGTTTTTTGCCCGGTACGGGTTGGGCCGTGGCCCACAAAAACGGAAACAGCAGCAATACGCTGAGCAGACGAAGGCGGTACATCATACGTTCAAAACTAAACATTTTCGGCACTTCCGCGGCCACTCGTTGACGCAGCCCTAAAATCGCCAAACTAGCCCGGTGCTGAAGTAGCTGGGACCCAAGGGGCTGAGCAGGGCCGGGTCGATGCCCACCGGGGCAAAATGGGCCTGCAGCAAGATGCCCAGGCTATGCCGATGGTTTATTTTGTAGCGCAGGCCACTGCCTACCGACCAGTCGAAGGTGCTGATGCCGTAATAGGTGCTGCCTTCTTCGGGGTTTACTTCTGGTTGGCGGATGGCGCTCATCAAGCGCAAAAAGGCCAGGTCGCTACGTACATTCCAGCTCCAGCGGCTACTCAGCATGCGCTCCCACTGCAAGCCCCCGCCCAAACGTATGCCTGATACCAGCTGGAGCTTCATGGCGCTATCGAGGCCGTTGTAGTCGATGGGCCTTACCGTTTGCGGAAACTGAAGTCCAAAACCCAGCTCGAGCCGAAGGGCACGTTTCAGTGGCAGGCTAAAGCGAAAGTCGAATTGTGGGGCTGGACCAAAATAGGCGGCATTTACCTGCGAGGGCAAAGCCGCGCCAAAGCCGAGCTCAAACTGCAGCTGCCAATCGTAAATTTCGCCGTATTGTTCGGCAAAGTAGGCAGCAGTGGTGGTGGTGCCAAATCGTTTTTCGCGCCGGAAACGCTCGAAAGCAGCGGGGCCAAAGCCAAATAAGGTGCAGAGGAGGTAGGCATCGGTGCTGTCGGCTACCTGGCTGCGTAGCTCTTTGGCCAAGGTGCTTACCCACTGGTCGTAGCGACCACCGGGGGGCATAAAATCAAAATACCCCTTGCTGTCGTCGTAAAAGCCCGGGGTTTCCATGTCGGCAAGAAAGTAGGTGCGGTCGCGGAATTTGGCGAGATAACGTTTGTAGTAGTGAACAATTTGATCGGCGTGCAACTTTTTGCGGTAAATGCTCAGCAGCAAATCGAGGCGATGACTGGCTTCGTTACCGCCGCAATAACTTTCCCATTCGGCCATGAGCTTCACCAAGCTGTCGCTTTGGCTCAGCTTAAGGGTAGGAAAAAGTTTGCTCACCTCCCCCGCCACTGTTTCGCAAGTTACCTTGGGTTTGGCCAGCAGTGTGTCCTGTGCGCTACTCCAAAGCGGAATTTGTAGGGTAAAAACGACAAGTAGCAGCGTTTTCATGGGCGTTGGGGTTTTTGCGATTGCTGCGCAAAAATTGTTCCGCGAATGGCGCAGCCTTAACCTTTACGGCGAATGGCTTGCGCTACTTGTGCAGGAAGGAAGCCAAATTTCTCGGCCAGCACATCGCCTGGAGCACTAAATCCAAATTGATTGATGCCGATATTGAGGCCGTCGATGCCCGTAAACCGCTCCCAGCCGGTGGTTACCCCGGCTTCTACCGATACACGCACCCGCGCTTCTAAGGTCATCAGCTCACGACGGTAGTCGTCATCCTGCTCAAAGAATAGCTCCCAGCAGGGCAGCGACACCACGCGGATGTTGCCGCGCTCGGCGGCCAATTCCTTGGCAGCATCTATCGCCACCCATACTTCCGATCCCGAAGCAAAAATCACCGTATCAACGGCTTCCCCAGGCTGCGTTTCGAATTTTATGTAGCCACCGCGGGCCACATTTACGGGGCCGTCGAGGGTAGGTACATTTTGGCGGGTGAGGGCGAGCAGGCTCGGACGGTGGGTTTCTTCGAGCCATTGCACCATGCAGGCTACCGTTTCGCGGGCATCGGCCGGGCGGAAAACGAGTAGGTCGGGGATGAGGCGGAGGCTCATCACATGTTCGATACTTTGGTGCGTAGGGCCATCTTCACCCAAGAAAATGCTGTCGTGGGTAAACACATGCAGCACCTGCAGCTGCTGGATGGCACTCATGCGGATGGCGTTGCGGCTGTAGTCGCTAAAGGTGAGGAAAGTTGCACCAAAAGGAAGCATGCCGCCGTATAGGGCCATACCGTTGCAGATAGCAGCCATGGGGAACTCGCGTACACCGAAGGCCAAATTGCGGCCTGCACGGTGGCTGATGCTGAATTCGCCTACCGCTGCGGCAAAGGCACCTGTGTTGTTCGACGGCTCGAGGTCGGCACTGCCACCCATCACCGAGGGGATGCGCTGACCCATAAACTCGAGCAGCTTGCCAAAGGCCACGCGCGTAGCCAGTTTTTCGCCTACTTCGAAGCTCGGCATGCCGCTGAGGTCGATTTTGCCGTCGAGTAGGCCTGCGCAAAGGGCATCGAACGAGCTGTCGGCTTTACGGCGGTTGCGGAGCTGAATGGTCCACTGGTCGGCGAGCTCGTTATAGGTGTTGAGTTTGTAGGTGAAGTCGTCTTTGGCTTCGTCGCTCACCTGGAAAAACGCTTCTGGGTCGAGGCCAAGTTTGATTTTGGTGGCGGCAATTTCGTCTACTTTGAGGGGCTCGCCGTGGGTTTTGTGGCTGCCCTCGAGGGTGGCTGCACCCTTGGCCATTACCGTGTCGCCAATGATGAGCAGCGGCTGTTTGCGCTCCGTTTGGGCATGATCGAGTGCTTGACGGATGGCGGCATGGTCGTGTCCGTCGATTTCGAGCACTTCCCACTGCATGGCTTCAAACAGCCCACGGAAATTGACCGAACTCACGCGCTCGGTTTTTCCTGAAATTTGAATGTCGTTTTTATCGTAATACACCACCAGGTTGTGGAGGCCGAGGTGGCCAGCTAACTGCATCGACCCTAAGGCTACATCTTCCTGCAGGTCGCCATCGCCAACGAGGCAGTATACTTTGTTGTTCATCAGCTCGCGGCCAAGTACCTCCTGCTGGTGCAAACTGGCAATGGCCATGCCTACGGCCATGCTCACGCCCTGTCCGAGCGGGCCGGTGGTGGCTTCCACGCCGGTGGTGAGGTGGCTTTCGGGGTGGCCGGGGGTTAGGCTACCAAACTGGCGAAAATTTTCGATCTCTTCGATGGGCAGCAGGTCCATGAAGTGGAGCAAGCTGTACAGCAACATCGACTCGTGCCCCGCCGAGAGCACAAAACGGTCGCGGTTGTGCCACTTGGGAGCCATGGGGGCAAAACGCAAGTAATCGCGAAAGAGAATTACCGCAAAGTCGGCCGACGAAAATGCTCCCCCGGGGTGGCCTGAGTTGGCTTTTCGGGTAGCATCCATCACTAATCCTTTGAGTTCGGCAATAATACGCTGGTCGGCAGTAGGGTTCATGTTGCGAGAATTTGCCGCGAAGATACGCTTTTGTGGGGAGCTTGACGAACCGAAGAGGTGGTGGGTTTTGATTCGTTGTCTGGTGCAAATGGAACAATATATTGTCGTGTATCGACAATAGGTAAGGCAGCGTGTTTGAGCAGTTATTTTTGTTAAACTATTTTTTTATGACGCCATCTACACTCGAAAGCCGGTTACAGTTGCTCGAACGCCGCTACCGCAACTTACAAAGGCTGTTTCTCTTAACTCTTCTCACCTTTGGCGGTTTAGCACTGGGTTGGTGGCTTAATCCATCGGTCCATTTCAACCTGATCAGGGCCAAAGGGATAATACTCGAAGACCAAAACGGTCGGGATCGTATACTCATCGGAGCACCTATCCCTTTTTCCGAGCACCGTGTGCGTACCGATACAGCAGCCGTAAGGAAATATTGGTCGGGTGCATACGAAGGCATTGAAGCCGACTACTTGCAATGGTATCAAGGCTATAGGCATAGTGCCAACGGCGTGGTGGTACTCAATGAGAGGGGGTTCGATCGCGTGCAGCTTGGTGATGAACTTTCTGACCCCAACTCAGGCAAACGCCAGTTTACGCTGGCAGGCTTGCTCTGGAACGACCCATACGGTTGGGAGTTAGGTGGTGCTGGGGTGAACACAGCGGCCAACGGTAAATCGCGCTCGGTAATCGGCTTAGACGATGGCCAGGGTGAGGCCGTTCACCTGATGGCACTCGAAGACGGCACGAAAGGCTTGGTCATTGGTGGCGAGAGAGGACGTTTACTCCTGGGCATGTCGCCAGCACAAGGGAATTGGTTCCAAAACCAAGCGCCGTATACCGGATTTAGGTTTTTTGATCCACAGGGCAAATTACGCTGGCAACAAACGATTGACAGTACGGGCGTTCCCACGAAGTAGCCAAGAAAGTTTGAATCCTAGGGCGCTGCGCCCTGAGAGGACGGCGGTATATGCCTTGGGCTAGCCGCAAGTGGCAAAACCGATTGTCGAAATGTACCAGAGTTTGCAGTCTGTGCAGTGTGACTTAACTTGCATGCATGAAAACCGTCAGCTACCTCTTCTTCGCCCTTAGTTTAGTGGCCTGCCAGCCAAAAGCTGGGCAAGCTCAAATCCGTCTCGACAGCACCCTGCTCACCGTCGATACCGTGATCAGCGGCATTGATATCCCTTGGGAAATTAGTTGGGGGCCCGACAACCACATCTGGATGACCGAACGGTATGGACGTATCAGCCGGGTGAATCCAACCACCGGGCAGCAGCAGGTGCTCGCAACTTTAACCGACGTAACAGCCCAAAGTGAATCGGGCCTGCTGGGGTTGGTGTTACACCCCAATTTTGTAGATACTCCTTGGGTTTTTGTAGCCTATACGTACAGCTTGGGCAGTGCGATCTATGAACGAATCATTCGGCTCAATTACCAAAACAACCTGTTGGTAAGAGCCGACACACTGATGGAAGCCATACCGGGAAACAGCACCCACAACGGCGCTCGCCTCCTCATTACGCCCGACCGTAAATTGTTGGTGACCACCGGCGACGCGCAAAATACCAGTTCGCCGCAAAATTTAAGCAGCGCCAACGGCAAGGTACTCCGGTTCAATCTCGACGGCTCTATTCCCGACGATAATCCCAACCCACAGTCGCCCGTTTGGAGTTTTGGTCACCGTAATGCGCAGGGATTACTCCTGCATCCCAATGGCCTCATTTATTCGAGCGAACACGGCCCTTCGAGCGACGATGAGCTGAACATCATTTACCGCAACAGGAACTACGGTTGGCCGAATGTGGTGGGCCCCTGTGATGCCCAAAACGAGCTGTTTTTTTGTGCCACGAATAATGTGGCGGAGCCCATCGCTTGGTGGACGCCCACTACCGCCGTTAGCGACCTCATCTGGTACGACCACCCGTCAATTCCCGAATTCCGGAATCGTCTTTTACTTACCACGCTCAAAGACAAAGAGCTTTACGTGATGCAGTTGAATGCTGCGGGCGATTCTGTGCTGAGCCAACGAATTTTTCTCACCAATCGATTTGGCCGTTTGCGCGACATTTGCACCGATGCGTCGGGCGCTATTTATTTAGCTACGAATGGCCAAAATTGGTTCAACGATGCTCCATTTACCCATTCAATTATTCGTCTCAGAAATGCCAATTGGAACCCAAACACTTCGGTAGCGCCAAACGACCGAGGCATGGGCATCAAGCTATACGGTAATCCGCTTTCGCCCGATAGTAAATTGATTTTGCCCGAAAAGGCATGGGGAAGCAGCTACCGGTTACGCGATCTTAGTGGCCGTACGGTGCTGGAAGGACAAGCCGAGACAGCCGAAATGTACCCGCACAATTGGCCTATTGCTGCCGGAACGTATTTGTTGGAGTTTCAAAAAGGCACGCAGCAACAATCGTTCAAATTGATACGATAGCCTAACCTTTCGCTTGGGCAGTTTTTAGAAGGTTTGAGCTGCCTTTCACCAAGAGCGTGGTACGATCAGCATTCCACAATTCGCACCAGGCCGCAACCAGAGTTTTACCACGTCGGGTGATGCCCGTTACGGCGATCACCACTTCGCCTTCTTTGGCTGGAGCAAAATAGTCGATGTAGTTGTTCAGTGTCACGTAAAAGTGGGTGTCGCCAAGCGAGTAAATGGTGGCTCCAATGGCGTCGTCTACCATGGCGGCACTTATTCCGCCGTGCAAGATACCTACCGGATTGAGCCATTCGGGTCGAACGGTATATTTTAATTCGAGAGCGCCCTCGGCAGCCTGGAGGAGTATGGGGTTGAGCCAACGCATGACGGGAGAAGGCGAGTGGCGTGCGTCGCGGCCGAGCTGCGACAACAAAAGGTCGAGTGCTGAATTCATCTAAATTATCGAATGAGGAGTTGGTCGAGCCAACGCTGCGAAATGTCGCCGATGAGGTCGTTTCCGGCAAGCCTTTGAAGTTGTAAACCTCCTACCATGCTTGCCAAGATGAGTTGGGATACTTGACCTGCTTTACCGTCGAAATCCATTTCTTCTTTTTTACGGCCCTCTTTTAAGGTGGTTCTGAGCCATTCGCGTATGTGCTCGCTTAGCTCCTGGGTTGCAGCCGCCAAAGGAGCGCCTAAACTGCTAATTTCCGAACCTAGCGCTCCAAGGATACAAATTTGGCCATTTTCGCCTTGTTCGGCATAATAACTAAAAAACCAGCGTAGGCGTTGCGCGGGGTTCAAGCCTTCTACTGCTTTTTCGAATGCCAAAAATTGCTCTTTTTGTTGTTTTACAACGGCCTCGCCAAGTGCACTTTTGTTGCTAAAGTGGTAGTGTATTGACGCCGTTTTTAAGCCGGTAAGCTTGGCGAGCTGATGAAAACTGAAAGCATTGTATCCATGTTGCCGAATGTGGGTATCGGAGAGGGCGATTAAGCGTAATGCAGTAGGGTTCATGGCCGAAATATACAAAAACCTATTAGTTGATAGGGGCGGTGGTGTTTTTAACTTTTTTGTAGCCTATATGTCGTTCTTTCTCAGCCCCTTGCACATTCGATAAGGTAACAGCCAGCGAATCGGCTTTGGGAAATTCGTATACAATACGTTGAGGGTATTGATTACCTGCATTTTCAAAAACCCATCGTTTATCATCGAAGTGCGTTAACGAGAACAAAACAGCTGGTTTGGGGTCGGGATGAAGCCTGCGCAACTCAAAGTAATACTGTCCGCGAAATTCATAAATACCCATGAATTCGGTAAGCAAGGTGTCGGATCCTTGAAGGTGATAGGCAAGACCTTGCAAACGGCCATTCGCTTGTTGGCGCCACGCTTCGAGAAGCTCTGCTTGGTCGTTATTCGTACGCCAAGTGCCAATCACGGCCGAAAAATCACTTTCGGGGGTGCAACTTTGACCAAAAACTACGAGACAAATGAGCCACCGGAACATGGTGAAAAATAGAGTTTTTGATTCTAAAACGCAAACCCATGCATGACATTTACAGGGAAAGTAATATGACTACATTAAAGTATGCTAAAAGAAGACCTGAATTCAGCCATAAAACGGGTGCTTTTCTTATATTTCCGTTCTTAATTTAGGATCATGCGTAACCGTTCACTCAGTTTGATTTTGTTTTTTACTTTTCTCAGCTCGTTCGTTCTCGCTCAAGCCTTCGAAGGGCAGCTCGTGTATGAGCGTTTGATGAAAAATAAAAAGGGCGAGACCTCAGAAACTCGGCGTACCGACTATTTGGTGAAAGCAGGCAAGCTGAGAATCAATCATTACGACAATCCTAGCGCTACAGTGCCCTCGCTGAGCTACATTCATCTGAGCGATGGCCGACTCCTTGCCTTAGCAGGTGGCGATAACGACCGTTCGGCTACCGATACACCGCTCGAACCTTTAGCTCCCGGGGTGAAGGCACTCGCTGTAGTTAAAAAGACGGGAAATACGAAGACGATTCAAGGAAAAAGCTGCGTAGAGGTGGTTACCACCTACGATGCTTTGGAAATTACCGCGTGGGTGATGGCGGCCAATATCGATTACAATGCGCTGATTGCACCCATTGTAGGTATCCAAGAGGGATTGCTTCCGGATGGTATGAAGGGTATTCCACTTGAATTAACCTTTAAATCAAATGGAAAAGTGGTGTATACCTTAGTTGCACAACGGATTACCCCACGCAAACTCGAAAATATTGAGTTCCAACTGCCTGCAGGTATCCGCTTACAACGCCTCTAATTAATCCGAACCACAAGTACTTTCGTTGCCAGTGTGCGCTCAATAAGAATGAGCTGATCCGCTGTTTGTAGTTCTAGATGCTCCGACGACGCCTGTGATAGTTCAATCAAATTATTCGGGTGAATACCTAACTTCCACAAACCACTGGTGATTTTATCGTCGCTTTGTTCGGTTGCCACCAACGCCTTTTCACCTAATCGTAAGTCGGTAAGGAAAGTGGTTTCTCGTGCCCGTTGCGGGATTGGTGAGCCATGCGGGTCAAACTTGGGATAGCCCAGTTGTTCCTCTACTTCTTGCACAAATTTTACGGGTAATCGGTGTTCGAAGGCTTCGGCCTGATCGTGAATTTGATCTTGTGCTAGTCCTAATTCCCGCGAAAGGTACGTTTCCCATAGGCGGTGTGCTCGTATAAGCTCATAGGCCCTTTTTTTGCCAGCAAGGGTTAGGTCAAACTTGTTTCCCTTTACCACGGTCAGTCCACGTTTGGTCAATTGCCGAAGTGCTGCTTGTACCTCGCTGTTCGATTTTTGAAGTTTAGCCGAAAGTAGAGCGATATCGGTTTCGCTGCTTTCTTTTTGTTTCAGGGCAGCCTTTAGTACATCTTCGAGCTTCGTTTCTCGTAACCGTCGACGTTTTTGTACCCATTGCACAAATAAACCTTTTTTCGGCGCGAAGAATACCGCTAGACCATACAAAAATGCGCCAACCAAGGTCATAGCAGGACCAGGGGTGGTTTCGATCAGAATAGCGATGAGCAATCCGGCCACACTACTGATAATGCCTACGGCAGCAGCTATCCATAACATCCGATTGAGTCTACTGGTAAGTAGGTAGGCGGTAGACGCGGGAATTATGAGCATGGCAACCACCAAGATTACGCCTACCGATTGCAAGGAAGCAACAATGGCAAAGCTCAATAACAGCATCAAAAAATAGTGCATGAGGTTGGCATTGATGCCGCCCGTGCGGGCCATAACAGGTTGAAAGGTGGTGACAAAAAAGAAGCGGTAAAATGCGCTGATACACACCAAGGTGTAGAGGGTGATCAAGCCCGTTAGTCGCAGATCCATATTCGAAATGCCCAACACATTTCCGAAGAGGAAATCTTTCATGTCGAGGTGAACCCCCTCTTGACGAGTTACCTGACTAATTCCGATAATGCCCAAGGCAAACATGGCCGAGAATACGATACCGATGGCAGCATCTTCACGAGTTCGGGCATTCCGCTGGAGCCAGGTGATTAAAATGGCTGCAAACAAGCCTGCAATTACCGACCCGACGAAAAATGCAAATACACTATGCCCGGCCACTAAAAACCCCGCCACAACGCCTGGCAATATGGCGTGTGATAGCGCATCGCCAATGAGCGACATATGGCGGAGCACGATAAAACATCCCAACACCCCGCAGGTAATGCCTACCAACAGGGAGGCCGCCAATGCCCGTTGTGCGTAGGCATACGAAAACACGTCGATGAGCTGTTCCATTACGGTCGGTTTAAGGCTGCTGCAGTTTCGTACAATGCTTGTGGTCCACTAAATGTTCTAAGAATATTATCGTCGGTCATGACTTCGTGGGCAGGCCCAAAAGCAATTAGTCGGCGGTTTATCAAGATCAAATCGGTAAAGTAGTGGGTGGCTTTGGAAAGGTCGTGGTGAATGATGATGACCGTTTTGCCAGAAGCCACGAGTTTGCGGAGAATTTCCATGATTTTTTCCTCTGTGGTAATGTCTACACCCACAAAAGGTTCGTCGAGGAAGTACAGCTCTGCTTCTTGTGCAAGTGCACGAGCGATAAATACGCGCTGTTGTTGACCTCCCGATAGTTCAGAGATTTGTTTGTCACGCAATGCCAAAATGTCGAGTTCGCGCAGTTTTTCGAGGGCCAATTGCCGGTCGTAGGCGTTTATTTTATCGAAGGTCTTTTTGTGTGGGTATCTTCCCATCAATACAACATCCAATACTGTGGCTGGGAATTGCCAGTCGATTTCTTCTTTTTGTGGCACATAGGCGATAAAGGGCTGTAGTTCGGTAATGGGTCTACCTCCCAGAGTGATATGCCCTTGATCGGTATCAACTAAGCCTAGTATCGACTTGAATAAGGTGGATTTACCCGAACCGTTGGGGCCAATGAGTCCGTATAATTTACCTGCAGCGAGTTGCAATCGGAAATTATTGAGGATTACCTTGTTGTCGTAAGCCACTGTCAAACCATGTACTTCGAGCGTATAGCCCGGTACGAGCGAAGCTTTGGAGGTTTTTTGGATACCACGAGCTACCCAAACGAATGCGGCAGCCAAAAACGCCGCAATTATGCCTAGTAAGCCAAGTTCACGCCGTTGCAGTGCCGCTGGTCCCGTAGCGGTGAGGCCTTCGTACAATACTCGGGCGTTGTGTTCGAGCATCCCCAGGTACGAATCGGCTCCACTGCCTTTCGGTCCCATGCTATCGGCAAAAAGTTTACCTCCAATGCGTATTCCTGCATCGCCTGCGACCTGCTGCATCAGCTTGGGATTGATGGTGCTTTCTACAAAAATGGCGGGTAAGTCTTGTGCCGCTATGGTCGCGATGAGTTGTTGAAGGTCTTCCAAACGCACTTCTGCGTCGGTAGTTGTACCCAGTACACTGATTACGCTGAAATTGTACCGGTTACCGAAATATCGGAAAGCGTCGTGCGAGGTGGCTATGATACGTTGCTTTTGGGGTACTGCGGCTAGTAGCTGTTCAATTCGCTTGTCTAATGCGGCCAACTGTTGGTCATAGCGGTCATACCTACTTTGCAGGCTATCGGCCCGCTCGGGAGCTAAACTCAAGAGGGCCTCGAAAGCATTTCTTAGATAAATACGTCCATAAGCTGGATTCATCCAGGCATGTGGGTCGTAACTATTGGCATGATCGGCGCTGCCAATAGGCACAATACCGGTTGTTAGCACGACCACTGGGGCACTGCTGCCGCTGTTTTGAATGAGTTTTTCGAGCCAACCTTCTAGGTTCAGGCCATTCATGAGGATAAGATCGGCCTCCGCGATCTTCTGTGCATCTCCCGGCACAGGTTCGTAGGTGTGCGGATCGCTGCCCACGGGTAACAACGATTCAACGACAAAGTCGTTCCCAGCAAGTTGTTGCGTGATATCGGCCAAAAAGCTCGTTGTAGCCAAAACACGCGGCGGCGTTTGGGCAGCTAACTGCAAGCTCAAAACAAGGAAAAAGAGCGTTCCCCAAAATTTCATGAAGCAAAGGTAGTATATTTTAGATAAGTCTAAAAATATATTTACGCAATACCTTAAAATCGGGTGATTTGGTTATTTTCGACAATCAGCCTATTTTTCGCTTTTCGAAACGATATGCAAAGCAGCATTCCTTCAGTCGATCTGGCTGACTTTTTATCTAACGACAAGCAGCGCAAGGCTGCATTTGTTCAAGCACTTGGGCAGGCTTACGAAACGGTGGGTTTTGTGGCTGTTAAAAATCACGGTCTCAGCGATGCCTTAAGTAGCGCTCTTTATTCGCAGGTGCAGCAGTTTTTTTCGCTACCGCAAGACGTAAAGACACAATATGAAATTGCAGGATTAGCCGGACAACGTGGTTACACGGGCTTTGGTAAAGAACACGCCAAAGGTAGAAGCACCGGTGATTTGAAGGAGTTTTTTCAGTTTGGTCAGGAGGTAACCGACGGCGACGCCATTAAAAGCGAATATCCCGACAATGTACAAGTGCGCGAATTGCCTGATTTTAATGCCAAAGCCCGCGAAGCTTATGCCACTTTAGAACAGAGTGGTCGCCAGTTGCTGCGTGCCATTGCCCTGTTTCTGGAGCTCGACGAAAATTACTTTGATGAGCACATTCACAACGGCAACAGCATTTTACGGGCTATCCACTACGGGCCTATCACCGAGGAGCCAAAAGACGCTGTTCGAGCCGCCGAACACGAAGACATCAACTTAATCACCTTGTTGATGGGTGCCTCTGCCGAAGGCTTGGAAGTGCTGAATAAAAACAACGAATGGGTGGCCGTAACGGCATTACCGGAGCAGGTGGTGGTGAATGTTGGCGATATGTTGCAACGTTTAACTAACAACCGCTTAAAAAGTACTACCCATCGCGTCGTGAATCCACCTCGAGAGAAGTGGGGTAGCTCGCGTTATAGCATACCCTTTTTCTTACATCCACGTTCGGGTATGCGCCTCGATTGCCTACCGCAATGTGTAACTCCTGAAAATCCGCTGCACTACGCGCCTATTAGTGCTGGCGAGTATCTCGATGAACGCCTACGCGAAATTGGCTTAAAAAAGTAAAATGGCCTTTCTGCCAGCCGAACAGCGTGGGTTTCTGCGCGACGTGCTAACCTTGGGGCTCTCGTCTTTCGGCGGTCCACAGGCGCATATCAGTTTGATGCTGGATTTGCTTGTAGAAAGACGTAAGCTGCTCAGTGAAAAAGAGCTGATGGAGCTCAATGCGCTCTGTCAGTTTTTGCCAGGCCCCACCTCCACACAAACCCTCACAGCGATCGGTCTTCGGTTAGGAGGCCAGCGTTTGGCGTGGCTCACCCTATTGGTTTGGATTACGCCGGCTTGTTTGCTCATGACCATGATAGCGCTCATGTTCCACTACATCGAAGGAGAGGGCTTTGAGTTGGAAGTGCTCCGTTTTGTTCGGCCCATAGCCATTGGTTTCATTACTGTTGCCGCGTGGCGGTTGACCAAAACCATGCTTTCAGATGCCATGAGCCGGATTATCTTGGCACTATCGGTCGTGCTCACGCTACTGTTGACCAGTTCATTTATATTTCCCACTGTATTGCTCATCGGGGGATTGATTAGCAACTATTGGCCACAAGAAGAACCACAAAAAGAGCAATACAACCTACGCAACATACGCTGGCAGAGCTTTTGGGTGTTTCTCAGCATTTTCACCCTGGCTGCAGTATTGGGTAATGTGTTTAAAATCAAAGAGTTGATTCTTTTTGAAAATATTTATCGCTTCGGGAGTTTGGTTTTTGGAGGTGGTCAAGTACTCATTCCCATGATGTTTGAGCATTATGTGCAGGTAAAGGAATTTATGAGTCCCGAGCAGTTCTTGTCGGGTTATGGAATTTCACAAGCCATTCCGGGGCCGGTGTTTTCGTTTGCGGCGTACATAGGCGCTATGGTATTCCAAGATGCTGGGCAGATGAAAATGTTGTTGGGCGCAGCGATTGGGGCTGTAGGCATTAATTTGCCAGGCACCTTATTGATTTTTTTTGTGTACCCGGCCTGGGAAGAGCTCAAAAAAATGCGGACAGTAAAAAAGTCGCTCAACGGGTTAAATGCCGCCGCCGCGGGCTTGATGGTTGCCGCGGCCATTTTATTACTTCAACCCATCGGCTTCAACGCAATTAATCTCGGAGTAGTTGCTGGCACTTTTGTATTGAATTATCAGCTTCGCTTGCCGCCATTGCTCATCGTTACGCTAGGCTTGATAGGTGGATTATTGGTGCTTTAAGCCGCCCCATTTTCGTATTTTCGAGCCAAAATTAACTCGCTATGTACGCCAACAGCCTCAAACCCGTGCTCGATAAAGAACTCGCCGACATTCGTGAAGCAGGTCTTTACAAGAAAGAACGCATCATAACCTCGTCGCAGGATGCTGAGATCACGCTCGATAGTGGGGAAACCGTGCTGAATTTTTGTGCCAACAATTATCTCGGCTTATCGAATCACCCGCGGGTAATTGCTGCAGCTAAAGACGCGCTCGACACACATGGTTTCGGCATGTCGTCGGTACGCTTTATTTGTGGAACCCAAGACATACACAAAGAACTCGAGCAGCGAATTGCTCGCTTTTATCATACCGACGACACGATTCTCTATGCGGCAGCTTTCGATGCCAACGGAGGCGTTTTTGAACCCCTATTTGGCGAGCAAGATGCCATTGTAAGCGATTCCTTGAATCATGCTTCAATCATCGATGGCGTTCGTTTGTGTAAGGCAGCCCGCTACCGCTACGAAAATAACAATATGGCCGACCTGGAAGCTCGCTTGCAGGAAGCCCGAGCAGCAGGAAATCGCAACATCATCATCGTAACCGATGGGGTATTTTCGATGGACGGCTATGTAGCTCAACTCGATAAAATAGTTGCCTTGGCCAAAAAATACAATGCGCTAACCATGATAGATGAATGTCATGCTGCGGGATTTTTAGGCGCTACGGGCCGAGGAACACCCGAATTATGTGGCGTGATGGGCGAAATTGATATCATCACAGGCACGCTAGGAAAGGCGCTTGGAGGTGCTATGGGAGGCTATACCACCGGTCGAAAAGAAATCATTGAGCTGCTCCGTCAGCGTTCGCGTCCGTATTTGTTTTCCAATTCGTTGGCCCCGGCTATTGTTGGTGCGAGCATCGAAGTATTTAAGATGCTCGACGAAACTACCGCCCTCCGGGATAAACTCGACCGCAATGTGAAACACTTCAAAGCGGGCATTAAAGCAGCGGGTTTCGACATCAAAGACGGCGAATCGGCGATTGTACCCATCATGCTGTACGATGCCAAGTTGAGTCAGGATATGGCCGACCGTTTGCTAAAAGAAGGTATTTACGTAATAGGATTTTTCTTCCCGGTTGTTCCCAAAGGTCAGGCGCGTATACGGGTTCAACTTTCGGCTGCTCATGAAATTGATCATCTCGATCGCGCAATCGCTGCCTTAACAAAGGTAGGCAAAGCGCTTGGGGTGATCAGCTGAACCACAGGGTTGTCTAAGAGGCTTATTCGGTCGGCAGCTTTACGGCGTTAAGTTGCGCCATCATGCTGTCGCGTACTACTTCAAATTGTGGTAAGAGAGCTTTGGGTAGCGGGTCGGCAGCGGGTTGTTGGATGCGCTTAGGGTCGACTTGTTGACCGTTTTCCCAAAAGCGAAAGCAAAGGTGCGGACCAGTAGCTAATCCGGTGCTACCCACATAACCAATCACCTGACCTTGGCTGACTCTTGCCCCGGCACGCATGCCTTTTGCAATGCGGCTCATGTGCAAATACCCTGTTGAGTGGGTTTTGTTGTGTTTGTTTTTTACAAAGTTACCGTTGCCGCCACGGTATCCGGCTTCCACACCCACGCCATCGCCGATTGTTCGAATGGGCGTGCCCGTGGGTGCTGCATAATCGGTTCCCAAATGGGCCTTGTAGCGCTTCAGCACCGGATGGAAGCGTTTCATGCTGAATTTGCTGGTGATGCGTGAAAATTCAAGCGGCGCCTTGAGATACCGCTTTTTCATGCTTTCCCCTTTTTCGTTGTAATATTGGTTGGGTTTGCCGTTATCGAATAGGATGGCCACATGGTTTTTGCCTCGTGAATTGAATTCGGCAGCCAAGATGCGACCCATACCGTAGGGCTTGCCTTCTACTTGTTTTTCTTCGTACACCACTCTGAAATAATCGCCTTTTTGCACCGAGAAGAAGTCTACTGTCCAGTCGAAAACTCCAGCTAGATTTACGGCTAACTCTTGGGTAGCACCAGCATCAAGTACGGTTTGGAACAACGAACTGGTAATCACACCGCCAAGTTTTTTAATCTCGGTAGTGACTGGTCGATCAAAGCGGTTAATCTTGGGTAAAGAATCCCGAAAATCTACTATGTAGTAGGTGATTGGATCATGTTCGTATATCCAATACAAAAGTGAACTACTGTCGCGGAGCGTGGTATAGTTTTTACCCACCCGAATGTTACGGGTATCAAATATTCCGTTGGCGGCATCAACAAATTGTTGAATTTGCTGGCCATCGAGACCCTGCTTGTTAAGAATAACACTCATGTTATCACCGTTTTTTACGGTCAGCGTGTCTACTTGGAGCGAGTCGATAGCAATGCCATACAACAAAGTAGGTGCAACTACAGGCGCTTTCTCCTTTTTGCTTTGGGAGCAAGCGGCTGCGAGCAGTAAGAGTAATAAAGTAAGTAGCCGATACTTATGCGCCATGCCCTCCCTGTTGGGCGCGATGGGCTTTCACGCGTTCGTAAACGTGTTTAAACCAATACGTAAATTGTCCGGGGTCGTTGGCGAGCATTAAATCGATACCTGCGAAACTTACCCAACGATATTCATGCACTTCTTCGGGGTCGGGAAGTACTGCATCGTTGTATTCGCCCACGTATACGTGATCGTATTCGTGTTCGATTAGGCCATTTTCGAAATCGGTGCGATACACAAATGAAAAGGCTGGTGCAATGGCGCACTGGAAGCCCATCTCCTCTTGTAGGCGACGTAAGCACGCGGCCTCGGTAGCCTCACCGGGAGCAGGATGACTGCAACAAGTGTTCGTCCAAAGCCCGCCTGAGTGATATTTGTGCAAAGCGCGACGCTGCAGGAGCAGCTGACCATCGCGGTTAAAGACGAAAACAGAAAACGCACGATGCAATACCCCGTCGATATGTGCCTGCATTTTTGGTGCAGTGCCAAGTTCGCGGTCGTGTTCATCAACTAGTATCACCTGCGGCTCGAGTGTAGACAAAACGTTGTTCATTGGTTGCCCAATAATAGCCTTTTTTGGCCGCCTTTGGAAACAGAATTGGTGTTAAATGGGCTTTAGTCTATTTCAGCTCATTCAATAAGGCCTGATGCTCGCCCAAATGAGGTGGCGGTGAAAGCTGATTTTGACCTTCAGTAAACACAGCCGTGCGCCAACTCCGTAACCCATTGGCTCGTATTTCGAGCGATTTAGCTGCTGGCAATGCGGCTACTTCCGACATTCGGTTGATACGTCCGAATGGAATTTTGTTTTTTTCGAGTGCCTCGATGAGCGACGAGCTGTTGTGCCTCGCAAAAGCCTCTGCGAGTAGGGCATTCACTGCTTCACGATGCTGCACTCTGCTTTGGTTACGCTGATAACGCTCGTCATGGGTGATGCCGAGTATTTTACACAAACTTTCGAATTGTTGGTCGGTACCTACGGCCAGTACCAAGGGCACTGCGTCGGCGGTTATAAACGGCCTACCATAAGGCACGATGTTCGGATGTTCGTTGCCCAAAGGCTTTGGCTCAATGCCGCCTACCAGGTAGTTGGTTCCTTGGTTTACCAATGCGGCGATGGCCGATTGTACCAGAGAAACCTCTACTCTTCTCCCCAAACCGTCGATTTCGCGCTGCCACAAAGCCAGAAGTAAGCCCTCTTTAAGTTGATGGGCAGCCAAAACATCCACCAAAGCCACGGGCATTTTGAACGTATTCCCGGGCTCACCGTTTAGGGCCATAAATCCGGCTTCGGCCTGAATAATGGCGTCGTAACCTACACGGGGATCGTCGCTTCCGTAACCGCTAATTTCTCCGCCTATGAGTTTAGGATACTTCGTGTGTAGGCTCGACCACGAAAGTTGAAACCTTTGTGCATCGCCCGGCTTGAATGAGGTTAATAGAACATCGGCTGTTTGCAGAAGCGCATGAAGCTGTTGCTGCCCCGAGCTTAGGTTTAAGTCGATAATTACGGCCTTTTTACCCCAGTTCACCGCACAGAAGTAAGCGGGCCTGTCGTTTTCGGCCGATTCGGTTTTCAACTTCCACGAGCGGGTTACATCGCCAGTAGGGGCTTCTACTTTGATGACTTCGGCACCCAATTCGGCGAAAAACATCCCCACGCTCGGTCCTGCCAGTACCGAGGCAAGCTCAATCACCCGAATTTTGCGGGGAAGCTTCATGACGTTTTCGCCTGGCTATCTATCCACAATAACGAGCTGTCGCCATAACTCAAGAAGCGATAGTCGTTGGCCAATGCGTGCTCGTAAACTTGCTTCCACGCGTTACCGATGGCGGCCGATACCAAAAGTAGTAGGGTGCTGTTGGGTTGATGGAAATTGGTGATTAAGGCATCTGCTATCCGGAATTGATAGCCGGGGGCAATCATGAGTGCGGTAAAAGCAGGAACACGGGCATCACCCAATTTCGTAAGCTGGTGCTTTAAGCGGGTGAGTGCTTCCTTTATGGTTGGAGGATGCTCAAATTCGTACGGGGTAAATTGGTGTATTTCGGGAAGATCGGCATCTTCTTTCAATAAGAGCGCGCCCATCCAATACAGACTTTCTACGCAGCGTAAGGCCGTGGTGCCGACAGGGATGATTGGTCCATCGTGGGTGAGCAAGCGGTCGATTAAGGCTGTATCGATCAAAAGTTCCTCCCGATGCATGTCGTGCTCGGCCATGGTTGCAGCTTTTACCGGCTTAAAGGTTCCTGCACCTACGTGCAGGGTCAGCTCCTGCTGCTCGATTCCTCTGTGTTTGAGTTCGGCCAGAACTTGTGCGCTGAAATGTAGACTGGCAGTTGGTGCTGCAACCGACCCATCGTAACGGGCAAATACCGTTTGGTAACGTTCGGCATCGAGTTGGCTATCGGGGCGATGCATGTACGGTGGCAGAGGAATATGTCCGAGTTGCTCAAGCAACTCGGCAAAACTCAGCTCTCGCGGCGTCCAGCTGAATCGTATTTCCCAAGCATCGCCTACAGCCCGCACACGGCTGGCGGTAAGCGTAATGCCACCTGCCGAAAGCAAGAGTACCCCTTCTTTCCATCGGCGGTTGTTTCCAATCATGCACAGCCAGCTAGCTTCTCCTTTTTGAAGCATGGCTTGCTGCAGTTCGGCAGTTGGTTGCAGCGGTTCGAGGCAAAACAACTCCACAGTGGCACCACTCTGCTTTGGAAATAGGAGTCGTGCACGAACAACACGGGTATTATTGAACAGCAAGAGGCTGTTTGCGGGCAGTATCTTGGGCAAATCGCGAAAAATCTGGTCCTGCACCTGCCCATCGCGGTAGTGCAGTAACTTAGATCCATCCCTTTCTGGCAAGGGCTCTTGGGCTATTCTATGCTCGGGAAGCTCATAGCTGAAATCCTGTATGCGTAATTCGCCTGGGTGCATAAGTACGTCTTGAGGCCACAAAAATACGTGCAGAACTTAATTTCTGCCGCTGGCTTTGTAGATGTTATCGCGAATGATGGTATCGAGTTGGCGGCAGAGTGGCCAAAGCAGGTCGTACAACTGTCGGTTTTCTGGGTCGAGGCCACGGGGATCGAGTATTTCGAAAATACCTAACATGGATGACAAGGGTTGTCGGATGACATGCGATTGGTTGAACGAAATCTCGGAGATGGTCTTCGATTTTTCGGCAATCAGCTCTGAAAAAGATTTTAATTCATGGATATCAGCAGCGGTAAACGAAACACCTATCAGTTCGTTTTCATGGTTGTAAACGGGATAATAGTGAAAACGGAACCACCTTCTCTGTTGGTCGGGCATTACAATGTCTTTTTCCAAGTGCGTGGCTTCGCCTTTTAGTGCTTTGTGAAAATGATCGTAAAAATCGCCCTCTGTACCCGGAATAATTAATGTCCGGAAATCATCGCCTACGTAGGTTTCTCGGCCATAAATCTGGGAAATATTCAAGCTGGCCTTGCGGTTGAAGGCCAGGACTCTGAGCTGCGGACTGATGAGTAAAAAAGTATCGGTGCTGCTGTCGAAAATCGAGCGCAAAACCGTTTCGTTTCTAAGGTGCTCCTGTTGCACCTTTTTTACTTCGGTGATGTCGCGCATGAGTATAGTGAGGCCAACATCGGTGGGATAGATGGTAATGGCGAACCAATGGTCGGTTTCCTCCACCCATTGCTCAAAACGTTCGGGTTTTTTGCTTTGGATGGCGAAATCACAATGTGTCCAAAAATTTTGATAAGGGGTATCATTAAAGTGCTCGCGTATGTCTTCGCCAAGCAAGTCTAATCGTCTTTTGCCCAATATTTTAAGTGCCGCATCGTTGATGGTCATTACTCGGTGGTGATTGTCGAGTTGGTACAACCCATCGGGGAATTGGTTGATTACTTGTTCAAAGGCCTGCTGAAATGCCGATAACGCACTCGACTCTTTTTCGGCTCGGGTGTAATCGTGCCCAACTGCCAAAAGTACTTTTTCGCCATTTTCTAGGAGTAGCGACGACAATTCCCAACGGCCGTAGTCGTAAGTACTTTTACGGGGAGCTTTTTGCCTTACTTGCAGTTCCATCAATAAATCGTTTGCTTTTAGAACGGCATCGCCTGCTTCCCAGGCCCGGTTCACATCGTCGGGGTGAAGAAAAATGGCAAACGACTGGCCTACCCAGCTTTTACTTCTGGGCGCAGGATATTTACGGTCAAAAACCGTGTTGGTCCACAAAAAACGACATGCATGGTCGAACAGCACCACATAATAATAGCCCGACTGGCGCAAGGCCTTGGGCACAATGCTCGAAATATCTGCTGGGTACAAAGTCGACATAATTGCTAAGCAAATTAGTCAAGCATGCCCAAATAACAATACGGTGAGCATTTCGGTGGAATAAATACCTCAAACTGGGTAGTTGAAAACGAATGCAGTACAAATTAATAAAAGTGTAATGTGTATTTATCCGTTAATGGCCTTCCAAAGTAAGTCTTTGAGCTGTATGAGGTTATATCCTGTAACGGAAGAAATAAAAATAGAAGGAACTCCTGCTGGTAATTCTTTCTTTAGTTCTGTCATGAGCTCTTCATCGAGCATATCGGCTTTGGTGATGGCCAATAAGCGTTGCTTATGAATGAGCTCGGGGTTGAACTGTTCCAATTCGTTGAGCAACACCTGGTACTCGGCTCGTATGTCGCGCGTATCGGCGGGAATCATAAACAGCAGTATGCTATTCCGTTCAATATGACGTAAAAAGCGGTGGCCTAGTCCACGGCCTTCGTGCGCTCCTTCGATGATGCCGGGAATATCGGCCATGACAAACGAACGATAATCGCGGTACGGAACAATCCCTAAATTGGGCACCAGTGTGGTAAAGGGGTAGTCGGCTATTTCGGGTTTGGCTGCGGTAAAACTCGCCAAGAGGGTGCTTTTGCCTGCATTGGGGAAGCCAACCAATCCTACGTCGGCAAGTAATTTCAGTTCCAAGATTTTCCACTCTTCTTTCCCGTCTTCTCCAGGTTGGGCGTAGCGAGGGGTTTGGTTGGTGGGACTTTTAAAATGGTGGTTGCCTAGCCCTCCACGGCCACCTTCGAGCAGTACTTTTTCTTGACCGTCTTCGGTTATCTCGAAGAGTATTTCTCCACTTTCGGCATCTCTGGCCACCGTGCCAATGGGAACCTCCAGAATTTCATCTTTACCCCTAGCGCCACTCTTTAATCCAGCAGCGCCTTTTTGTCCATCTTCGGCAATAACGTGTTTGCGGTACTTCAGGTGAAGTAGCGTCCAAAGCTGTGCGTTGCCGCGTAAGATGATATGACCTCCTCGGGCACCATCGCCACCATCGGGGCCGCCTTTGGCCGTGATTTTATCGCGATGAAAGTGAACAAAGCCTGCTCCGCCATGGCCTGAACGGCAGCAGATTTTAACGTAATCAACAAAATTGCTTTCGGCCATGAATTAAAAATATCAGCGACGGGCGTCGATTGCAGTGCAAAGTGCACCAAAAATGGCGTCAATCTCGCCGATGCCGTCAATCTCGGTAAGCTTGCCTTGAGCGTTATAATATTCCGCTACTGCGGCTGTCTTCGATTCGTATTCGTGGATGCGTTTCCGGATTACTGTTTCGTTGGCATCGTCGGGGCGGCCCGATTCGGCTCCGCGCAACAGCAAACGGCGAGTAAGTTCTTCTTCGGTTACTCTGAGCGAAAGCATGCAGCTGATTTTTTCGTTGTGGCCAGCTAGCAAACGATCCAAGGCTTCGGCTTGCGCAATGGTGCGCGGGAAACCGTCGAAAATAAATCCACCTGCGGTTTTGTTGGCGTTTAGCTTGCTGTCGATCATGCCGATAACCACTTCATCGGGGACCAATATTCCCTGATCCATGAGTTTTTTGGCTTCCAACCCGAGTGCGGTACCTGCAGCAATTTCGCTGCGTAAAATATCACCGGTAGATAAGTGTACGAGCTTGTATTTTTCGATGAGATTTTGCGACTGAGTGCCTTTACCCGCACCTGGAGGGCCAAAAAGAACGATGTTCAACATGGGCGTATAGATAACGAAAGCGCAAAAGTACGATAATCTGCGCACAATACAGGACCCGAAGCACCATTTCTACGTTTGGGTGATGCATACCGGCCTATAAACTGAACTCGTAGGTTTATTTTTCAGCCTCCAATTGATACAAGCCCGGCAAATTCCGACCTCTACCATCGTAATCGAGTCCGTAGCCCAAAAAGAAAATTTCAGGGACTTCAAAGGCGATGTAGTCGGGCTCGATAGCGTGCTGCAAAGCCTCCCTTTTGAGTAGAAAAGTGCAAATGCGCAAGGTGGCAGGCGATAGCGCTTCAAGGGCAGGCAAAAGTTTCATCATGGTATTGCCCGTATCGATGATGTCTTCCAAAATCACCACATGCCGGCCCTTTAAACTTTCGCTTAAACCTATCAAGCTGGTTACCTGACCGCTGCTTTGCATGCCACTGTAGCTCGCGAGCTTCACAAAACTCACCTCACAATCGATGGTGATTTGTTTAAGCAGGTCGCTGGCAAACATGAACGATCCATTCAAAACGGCCAAAAACAAGGGGTCTTTGCCATCGTAGTCGCGGTCGATTTCACGCCCCAGCGCCTGAATACGCTCTTGGATGCTCACCTCTTGGAGGTAGGGCACAAAACTTTTTCCGTGTACAAATACCCGTGGCCTCATTCCGATACGATGAGCTCCATGCCCAGTTTGATGTTGTTGTCGGCGAGATTGTTCAAACTTTTCAGCTTGTCGACACTGATGCCGTAACGTTTGGCGATGTTGAACATGGTATCGCCTTTGGCAACGGTATGTTTTTTAGGACCTGCGGGTGTTGGTTTGGTTTCCTGGTCGGTTGGAACAGCTTCTCCGGGTTTTTCTGCTGGCTTGGTAGGCAAGACCACTTCGGTGCCGGGTTTCAACGGTTGCCGTATTTCTTCATTTTTTGGAGGCACAGGTACTGGAATGGGCTCCTTGGCGGGTTCGGCTTTCGCCGGAGCAGCTGGAGGTACAGCAAGGCTGTCCTTCGGTTTAACTTCTCCGCCTGCTCCTGTGCTGATGGAGGCGCCAGTTTGTTGCTTTACCGGTATAGGCGTTGGCGGCGGTGTTGGCTTTTCGAATTTAACTGGAGCCTCAGGTTTTACCAGCGCTGCGGCCTTACGGTCGCGCTCCATGATCAAGGCTTGCAACTCCTCCCTGGTTCTAACCTTGGGGCGGTCGGCTCTTTTGTTGTACAAAAGGGCAATTTCTCCTTCGGCCAGTTCTTCACCTGCTTTCAGTTGATTTTTGCGGCGCAAAGCAGCCATACTCACGCCATACATTTGGGAAATGTCGCGCAAACTTTCGAAGGTGCCTACGGTATGTTCACGCTGCTGTCGGTTGCTCTTCTTTTTGGGTGCCAGGTACACTTTGTCGCCTTCGGCAAAGCGCAAATCGTTTTCAATATCGTTGTACTTCAAAATCTGCCAAGGGTAGAGGCCTGTACGTTCGGCCACAGCTAACGGACTTTCACCAGCGCGGGCACAAACCACTTTTACACCATTGAACTTAAACACGCCTTCTTTGCAATCAGACGGCACTTTGGGTGCCACGGGCGTTGCTGGAGTGTGTACAGTCACCGGACCGGGTTTGCCAGCCGGGTTTTTTACCAACAGAGCGAGCTGCTCAGGGGTAACCTTGTCGTAAGCACTGAGGCCAAGCTCTTCGATTTGTTTGATGAGCAGGGGGGCGTAATTGGGGTTGGTGGCGTAACCTGCCGCCTTCAAGCCGTGCGCCCAGCCCGCATAATCAGTGATGTCGAGCTTAAATAAACTGGCGTAACGCTCGCGCGACTTCAAAAAAGCGGCGTGGTCTAAATAGCTGTCGAGCACCGACGGATATTTGCGGAAGCACTCGTCTTTGGCGTCGTCGTCCATGGTGTAGGTTTCGCCAGTCCACTCTTTGTGGCACTTGATGCCAAAATGATTGTTGGCTACCGTGGCGAGCGGGCTTTTACCCACGCCCGATTCCAGCAATCCTTGTGCAAGGGTAATACTTGCAGGAACACCAGTACGGTGCATATTTTCGATGGCCAGGTATTTATATTGTTCTACATAAGCCTTTTTGTCGTCGGTAGCTTGCCCGAAGAGCAGGCTTGGTAGCAGTAAAAGGAGCAGCAGTTGTTTCATGGGTCAATTTTTTCGGATGAGCTGAATGCCGTCGCGTATCGACAGCAGCAGATTGGTCACGCGCGGGTCGGCGCTCACCTTTTGGTTGAAAGCATGTAGCGCCGCAGTGTCTTTGTCGTGTTTCTCGTCGGCAACACGGCCGCTCCACAACACATTATCGGCCAGAATAAACCCGCCTGAGGGCACGCGGTCGATAATCATGTCGTAATAGCGGGCGTAGTTCTGCTTGTCGGCATCGATAAACACGAGCTCAAAATTACCTTCTAGCTGTGGTATGATGTCAACAGCATTGCCGAAGTATTGCACAATGCGTTCCTCAACGCCACATCGCTGGTAATATTTTGCGGTAATGTCTTCGAGCTCGGCATTGATGTCGATGGTATGCAGCTTACCACCTTCTGCCAAACCTTTAGCCATACAAATGGCCGAGTATCCGGTAAAGGTCCCGATTTCGAGTATTTGTTTAGGGCGAATCATGCTGCTGATGAGCTCGAGCAACAAACCCTGCTGGTGGCCACTCACCATCTGAGGCAGCTGATGTTTGAGGTGTGTTTCGCGGTTGAGAGCTGCCAGCAGCTCATTTTCGGGGCTGCTGTGGTTTTCGATGTAACGGGTAAGTTGCTGGGGAAAAAAGTCCATTAGCTTTTTGGCAGATAAATTAAACTACTCAATTGGTCGGGGGCAAATAATTCGTTGGCGATTTGCTGAAGTTCACTGGCGGTTACTTCCTCAAAACGGGCAATTAGTTCGGGTAGGGTGTCTATGCGTCCGAAGTCGAAGAGGCTGGTGCCCAGGGCAAGCATGAGGCTTGTACGGCTCTCTTCGTTCATCACCAGTCGACTAATGAGCTGCTGCTTGGCTTGTTGCAGCTGAATACGCCCGAGGGGTTTTGTGCGCAGTTTTTCGAGCTCCTTGCGCACTAAGCGCAGTACACGCTGTACATATTCGGGATCGCAACTGAAGTATACATACCACAAACCGGTGTCGCTGTAGGCATTGTAATTCGACTCGATGGAGTAAACCAGTCCATTCCGTTCACGTATGCTCAGGTTGAGCCGCGAATTCATGCCATCGCCTCCGAGGAGGTTATTCAACAGCAGGAGGCCTGCCCGCCGCGGGTGGTTGGCGGCGTAGGCAAGATTCCCCAAAACGGCGTACGCCTGCGTTGCATTTTTTTCTAGCTCAAGCTGAAAAGGTGTATACGCCAGCTGCAGCTTCGGCCGCTGTACCGCCTCTCGATGCGGATAACGCTCGAGAACGGGTTTTACTTTTCGTAAAAACTGGGCGGCAGAAAGGGGCCCCACATAACTGAACACCAACTGATCGGCGGCATACTGCCTGTCGCGGAACGCTGCCACAGCCTCACGGGTGAAACTCCCTACACTTTCGGCCGTGCCAAGTATGGGGCTAGCCAGGGGAGTGTCGCGAAAAACGAGGGCTTCGAAGTCGTCGAGTAAACTCTCGTCGTGATAATCCTGGTATTGGTTGATTTCGTCGATCACTACCTGACGCTCTTTGAGCAATTCTTTTTCGGGAAAATGCGCATGAAAAAGAATGTCGGTGAGCAACTCAAAAGCACGAGGAAAATACGCGTTACGAAAGGCAGCATGCAAGGCTGTACGCTCTTTGGTGGTGTATGCGTTGAGGTCGCCCCCCACCACATCGAGCCGCGAAAGAATGTGGAACGACTTCCGTTTGGGGGTGCCTTTAAACAGCATATGTTCGAGGAAGTGCGCCATACCGGTTTCTTGTGGCTGCTCGTCGCGAGTACCGGTATTGATGATGAAACCGCAATGGGAGATCTCACTGCCCTGAATCTGTTTGTGAACCAATCGGATGCCGTTGGCCAGTTCGTAATGCTGATGATCGGTCATGAACTGCGAAGATACACAAGGGTTTGGCGCCCTGTGTGCCTATTCCGAGAAACAAAAAACAACGTATTATCAATCCTTTGATTTTTACTCGTATAAATTTGTATTTTGGACTCCGTAAAGCACCCCTTACCGAATGGATTGCCTGATTGTCGACGATGATATCTTGTCACGTAAAGTGTTGAAGCGCTTTATTGATCAAACCGACTTCTTGTCGTCGGTGAAAGAGTGTGGAAGTGCCATTGAGGCTAACAGGTATCTCATGAGTAATACCTGCGATTTGTTGTTTCTCGACGTTGAAATGCCGGGTATGACCGGGCTTGAGCTCATCAGCATACTCCGCACTAAACCACAGATCATCCTGGTAAGCAGTAAAAAAGAATATGCGGTAGATGCATTCGATAACGATGCCATCGACTACTTGGTAAAGCCTGTGGCTTACAGCCGCTTTTTGAAGGCATGCCAAAAAGCGTGGCAGCTGCGTGAGGAGCAGAAAAAGGCGCCCATTCCCGACAAACAACCCGAGCTAGAATACATTTTCCTGAAAGTAGATTCAAGTTGGCTAAAACTCCAGCTGAGCGATATCCTTTATGTGCAAGCTTTAGCCGACTACGTGTGCATTTTCGCCAAAGCAGGCACCGAGGTGAAACGTTATGTGATACATAGCACTATGAAAGCAGTAGAGAAGAAGCTTACCGGGGAGAATTTCGTGCGCGTGCACCGCAGTTATATTGTGAATACCCACAACGTTTCGTCGTTTAGCAACGACACCCTCTTTATTGCCGATAAACAGCTGCCTATAGGCATTACCTACAAAAACAGCATACTTCAGCTGCTGGGTAAAAACGTTTAATTTTTCAGAGCAAAACGATACTGGCCACGCCAGTAAGGATGAGTATTTTGAGCAAGGTATTTACTTTGCCAAAATCGGCCGGGCGTTTCGCACGTTGAATCCAGCCAGCCGTAATGGCCAGCATAATCCCGCAGCTCACAAAGTACCACAACAAACCTTCGAGGGGTTTGGTGGCGTATAGGAGACTAAATGGCAGTATGCCGCTTACTATTAAAACATAAAGGAGTTGCTTGGTACGACGTATGCCATGCACCACTGGCACGGTTTGGTAACCGTACAACAAATCACCCTTCATGTTCTCGAGGTCTTTCACAATTTCCCGAATTAAGGTGATGAGCACGATAAAAATGGCATACACCAAAATGGTTTGATTCACCATGCGGTAGTACACACACACGGCAAAAAAGGCTGCAACGGTGAGCGTGGCTGCTGCCAAATTGCCCAAAAACGGCTTCTTTTTAAGTTTATGCGAATAAAACCATAACCCAAAAGCAAAAAGACCATTGAAGACTAGCAACGATGGCTTGAGGGCCAAACTCAACAGCAAAGCCAAGCCATTCACGAGCAAATACCCCCTGAAAGCATGGGTTTTGGTAAGCACTCTGCCAATAATCACCTCGTCGGGTCGGTTAGCGAGGTCTTTTTCCATATCGTAAAAGGCATTGATGATGTAGCCTCCTGCAATTACGAGCCCTGTGGCCGATACTACGCCAAACAAACGGAGGTCGAACACCACGGCGTACCAGGCCACATCGTGATGCAAGATGAAGTAGGCTGCTAGATATTGGGCAAGGGCCACCACCAGCAAATTGTACCACCGGATGAGCGACAAAAAAACCAGCCCCCGAATGAGTTTACGGCGCTGGTTGGTAGTAAACAAGTGGATGTTGCTGGCCACGACTCAGAAGCGGTAAATCACCTCGAGTTCGTAGTCTTTCAGCATTTTTTGGGCCTTTTCGTAATCTTGCGTGAAGCCGAGTATGTATCCTCCTCCGCCCGATCCGCAAAGTTTCAGGTAATAGGCTCGCGAGTCGATACCCTGTTTCCATAGCGCATGAAACAAATCGGGGATCATAGGCTGGAAATTGTCCAGCGCTAATTGCGATAATTTGCGCAGGTTGCGAAAGAGTGGCTTCACATCGCCCTTGACGAACGACTTGATGCACTCGTTGTTGTATTTCACAAATTCGTTCCGAATCATCGAGCGGAAACCTTCGTTTTTTAACCGTTCGAGGAAGAGGTTTACCAGCGGTTGTGTTTCGCCTGGTTCACCGGTATTCAGCAGAAAAATGGCTCCGGCGCCAGTCGCTTCCATAACGGGTAGGTCAACGGTTCCCAAGTCGGTTTTGCTGTTGATGAGAATCGGAATTTTCAAGTAACAAATCAGCGGGTCCATACCCGACGAGCGGCCGTGGAAGTACGACTCGAGGCCACCCAAGATTCCTTTGAGTTTTAAAATATCGTCGGGGTGGAGGTTATCGCCTCCCGCAATCTTGTCGAGTGCATAACGGTCGTAGGTAGCGGCTACCAAGGCTCCCGAGCTCCCGATACCAAAACCTTGCGGTATGCTCGAGTCGAAGTACATGCCTCGCGACAATTCTTCCGAAAAACGGGTCAAGTCGAGCTGTACGGGGAGTTCGCCATCTTTGGCACGGGCTTCCAGCCAGCTAAAGTAGCGGCGCAGATGTTCGTTGCTTTGACGAGCGGCTTCGCCCTCCGTATCGGTAAACGAAAATGCAGCCTGGTAATGCCGGTACGGTATGCTTAGGCCCATCGAATCTTCAATGATGCCATACTCCCCAAAGAGCAGGATTTTGGCGTAATAGAGCGATTCTTTAATCATCTTTCGTTAGGCGATTTCAATGGGTCCTTGTCCGATGCTGTCGCAAATATAGCCTTTTTCGCTGAGCAAACTTTTCAGTTCACTTTCGATGAAGGCGATAACCGCTTCGTGATCAGCACCAAAATAAATAAGATGTACATTGGCGCCAGCATCTAATGTAAAATAAACGGGGAGCCCTGTTTGTTTTCGGAAGGCCCATATTTTTTCGATAACGGCCACCGATTCGGGCTTGAACAACAAAAAGTAAGGCTGTGATGTCATCATGAGGGCGTGCAACATCAACGCTTCACGCTCTACCAATTCACCAAATCCGTGTACATCGCCTGTGGCCAAAAGCGGCAACAATTGGTCGATGTTTTCGTGCGCCACCTCAAAACGGCGGGTGGCAAAAGGATTTTTGTGCATCAAATCGTGGCCTACGGTGCTGCTCACCGATTTTTCTCCGGCATGTACCAACAAAACGGCGTCGCGGAGGCTGTGAAAAACGGCATGCGTTTCACCTCGGTAAGGGGTGCCATACAAGTCGCTGGCGCCGGGCAAAGTGGCGTGTTGGCCCCAACTAACCAGTCCGCCGTAAACCGACCGGCAGGCGCTGCCCGAACCAATCCGTGCCAAAAATGAAGCCTTTTGCAGGAAATTTTCCTGTGTCATGGTCTGCTCGGTGAGTTGTGCCTCGAGTGTACAAAGTGCCAAGGCGAGCGCACTCATGCCCGAGGCCGATGAGGCAATTCCACTCGAATGCGGGAAGCTGTTGCTGGTTTCGAGCACCAAATCTAGATCGGTCAAAAGGGGCAATTGGGGCTGAATGGCGGCCAAAAACTTGTTCACCTTCACTTCAAATTTCTCGTTGCGCTTGCCGTCGAGGTAAAGTTCAAGGCTACCCACGGCCCCTTTTCGCGCTTGCCAGTGCAAGCGGGTGTCGGTGGCGCAAGCATCGAGGGTGAAGCTGATCGATGGGTTGGCGGGTATCTGAAATCCGGTTTTGCCCCAATATTTTACCAGAGCAATGTTCGATGGACTTCTCCATCGGCTGCTACCCGGTGTGGTGGACCATGCGTGATAGTTGGCTTCAAACATTAAGGAAACAGTTGGTCGTAGGGTAAAACGGTGGTGTAGTCGTGTGCTTGTAACCAAGCTTCGGCGGCTTCGGGGTCAGGCACTACGGTCAAAACGAAGTCGCCACCCCAGGCGCCCAGCGATTTTATGGTGCCCGGAAAGCCTTTGAAGTGGCTCTGTCCGATGGGTGTGCGCTGCAACAAATTGCCGATAAGTTGTTCGTGCTGATTGAGCAGCCATGCAAAATTATCGAGCGTATCTGCTTGCGCCAGTGCCAGGCTGATGCCGCTCACTTCGTCGATGAGACTTTGCGGCGGGGTGCCGTTGGCCATGAACTGCTTCACTTCCAAGTCGGAATATTGTTTGTGCCCGAGGTACACAAAGCGTAGCCGATCGCGAAACGTGGGCTTGAACTCGATGCTCTGCCAACTGCGGTTAGCGCCTTTCCGCTGATAAAGGAGTGGCTTTTCTTGCATGGCGCAGGCCACATCGTAGCCGCTGCCGGTGAGGTGGCGGTCGAAGAGTGCGAAAGGATCTACCTGGGCCCACTGGGCGATGAGGCCTACGAGCGAGCTGCTGCTGCCCAGTCCCCAGTCTTTGTCGAAATGCAGCTGCGTGATGGCCTGAGTAGCGCCCAGCTGTTGACCGAAATCGCGGTTCAGCTGCCGTGCGGTGCGCAACATGCTCTGGATGACTTTGGCCTTGCGTATGTCGTCGGCATCGAGCAGGTTCAAAAATTCAGGGTCGAAACTGGCCTGCAACCACGGGCGACCGTCTTGCTCGAGGGCTGTCCAGCGGAAGCTGGCACCGCCTGCGGGCTGTACTTTGAGCGACTGCCCTTGCAAAGTAGGTAATGCCAAGGCGGTGGCGCCATGCAGAACCACATATTCTCCGCTCAGGAGCAGCTTGCCGTGGGCGTAGTAATGCGACATGTTTATGCTTGTGCGGTGCCGGCGTCGGGGCTTATTTCATCGTCGGCCATGCCGCGCATCTTTTTCATGTAGCTGGCAACCCCTTGGAAGCTGATTACCTTGTCGCTGAAATAGATTTTGGCGCGCTCCTTCTCCTGTTCGGTGGCTTCGAGTTGGTTGAGGATGTTGAGCAGGTGCATCTTCATGTGGCCTTTCTGGATACCGGTAGTTACCAGACTCTTGACCGCAGCAAAGTTTTGGGCGAGGCCAACGGCTGCGGTGATTTGCATGAGCTCTTCGGCATTGGGGTTGCCGAGCATTTCGTGCGAAAACTTTACCATGGGGTGCAGACCGGTCAGTCCACCCACGGTTCCCAGCGCCAAAGGTATATCGAGCCAGAAGCGGAAGATGCCGTTGCTCACGTCGACCCGAGTGAGTGAGCGGTACTGACCGTCGCGGGCGGCGTAAGTATGGGCGCAGGCTTCTACAGCACGGAAGTCGTTGCCTGTAGCGAGCACCACCGAGTCGATACCGTTCATGATGCCCTTGTTGTGGGTGGTGGCGCGGTAAGGCTCGATGGTGGCGATGCGGATGGCGCGGGTAAATTTTTCTACAAACTCTTCGTTGGTATAGTCGTCGCCATCGGCGAGTTGATCGATGGGGCAGCTCACCTCGCAGCGCACCAAACATTCGGGGGTGTAGTTGCTGAGGATGCACATCACCACGGTGAGCTCGCGTTCGGTTGCAGTAAAGCGCGGGTCGGTCTCGAGTTCGTGACGTAGTATGCGGGCAAATTCTTCGAGATTGCTGTTGATGAAGTTGGCGCCCATGGCATCGCGTGTTTCGAAGGTAGCGTGCAACTGGTAATAGCCGGGCTCGTCGAGGGTTTTATCGCGCAGGGTGATGCCGGTGATGCCGCCGCCACGCTTGCGCATATTGGCGGTGAGGCTTTGTGTGCCGCTGATGAGCTTTTGCTCGAGCTCGGGCATGAAGGCACGCAGCTTATCGCCGTCGCCATGCCAAATGAAGTGCACCTGGCCTATCTTTTTGGTGGAGAGTACGGTGGTTTTGAACCCCCCGCGGTTGAGCCAGAACGCTGCGCTTTTGCTGGCGGCGGCTACTACGCTCGACTCTTCGATGACCATGGGGATGGCATACAACTTTCCGTTGATGAGGAAGTTGGGTGCCACGCCGTAGGGCATGTAAAAGTTGGTGAGGGTATTTTCGATAAACTCATCGTGCTGCTTTTGGGTGGCAACATCGTGGTGCCAGTAGCCCGAAAGCGTGGTATAGGCTGCCTCCGGATCCTGGAAAAAGCGGGTAACCCACTCTATTTTTCCGGCCTTCGATAATTTGCTGAAGCCTTTAATTGGTTGCATAGAAAAAAACTTAAGACAAAGGTAGTTAAAAGCAGCACACACAACGCGCGCCAAGCCGCTGTGGTATACTAACCGTTTGTATGGTAAAAAGTTTTATATATCCGTAAGTGGTTCATTGTGCTTTTGTCAAATACGCTATCGAACCCGTTTCTACCTAAAAGAAAGGTAATTCAACTATTTCGTTGCATACTTGCCCCCCTTTCCCCTGCCGAAATTGTGCTATCATTTGGCGGAAATGTGCTATCCGTCCGAAAAAAGGATGTCTAGGTTCGGTATACAATCAAACCCGAACTTATGAGTAACCTTATCGAACGTCCGAAACTCAAGGAGAAGTACGACAACTACATCAACGGAAAATGGACGGCACCTTCTACAGGTCAATATTTTGAAGTGCTGTCGCCCGTTGATGGAAAGATCATGGCCAAAGCCGCTCACTCGGCTAAAATGGACATCGAAATGGCCGTAAATGCTGCCCACGAGGCCTTCCAAAGCTGGGGCGAAACTTCGGCCACAGAACGCAGCATACTGCTCAACAAAATTGCCGACCGCATGGAGGCCAATCTCCAATACCTGGCGGCGGTAGAAACCCTCGACAACGGCAAGGCCATCCGCGAGACCTTGGCTGCCGACTTGCCCCTAGCCATCGACCACTTCCGCTACTTTGCTGGCGTAATCCGTGCCGAAGAAGGGTCGATTTCGGAGCTCGACAAAGACACCGTTTCGATCATCGTGCACGAGCCCATTGGTGTGGTGGCTCAAATAATTCCTTGGAACTTTCCCATCCTCATGGCCGTGTGGAAGCTGGCTCCAGCGCTGGCTGCCGGCAACTGCGTGGTGCTCAAGCCTGCCGAAAGCACGCCCATCTCTATCTTGGTGCTCATGGAGCTCATCGAAGATTTGCTGCCAGCAGGGGTAGTGAATATCGTCAACGGCTTTGGCGCAGAGCTGGGCCGAACGCTGGTAACCAATCCAAAAGTGTCGAAAGCAGCCTTCACGGGATCTACCGCCACCGGACGTATGGTGATGCAGTACGCTACCGAAAACATCATCCCCGTTACCCTTGAACTGGGTGGTAAATCACCCAATATCTTCTTTCCATCGGTGATGGATGCCGACGACGAGTTCCTCGACAAAGCCCTCGAAGGCGTGGTACTTTTTGCCCTCAACCAAGGCGAGGTGTGCACCTGCCCTTCACGTTTGCTGGTGCATGAGTCAATTTACGACGCCTTCATCGCCAAGGTGCTGGCCCGCGTGAAAGCAATTAAAACCGGTAGTCCTTTCGACCCAACGGTGATGATGGGTGCACAGGCGTCGCAGATTCAGAAAGATAAAATCCTGTCGTACATCAAACTCGGCAAGGAAGAAGGCGCCGAGCTGCTGTGCGGCGGTGAAGTCAACCACCTCGGTGGCGACTTGGAAGGCGGCTATTACATTCAGCCTACCTTGTTTAAGGGCCACAACAAAATGCGCATTTTCCAGGAAGAAATTTTCGGTCCGGTGTTGGCTGTTACCACGTTCAAAACCACCGAAGAGGCCATCGCCATCGCGAACGATACCATGTATGGACTGGGCGCCGGCGTATGGACCCGCGATGCGCATGAATTGTACCGCGTACCGCGCGCCATCAAAGCAGGGCGTGTTTGGGTAAACCAATATCATGCTTACCCAGCAGGAGCTCCTTTTGGCGGCTACAAGCAGTCGGGCATCGGTCGAGAGAACCACAAAATGATGCTGGGCCACTACCGTCAGGCCAAAAACATGCTCATCTCGTACAATAAAAACAAGTTGGGCTTCTTCTAAACCCAGCCACCATTCAAATTCCACGGGCAGTAGCGTTGTTTGCTGCCCGTGGTTTAATTTTAAGCGATGGATAAAATCAATAGGCTCGACGCCACCCCCAAGGCCATGGAACTGATTGCTATGCTGCAGGAAAAATTCGGCGAGCTCATGTTTTACCAGGCCGGTGGCTGCTGCGAAGGTACGCAGCCACAGTGTTTCGAAAAGGGCGGCTTTTACTTGCGTTATGGCGATGTGTGCATCGGCAGCGTGGCTGACTGTGAATTTTGGGTAGATAAAGACTTATTCGAATACTGGAAGCATGCCCACTTCACCCTCGACGTAACCGACGGCATAGGTGCGGGCGGTTTCTCGCTCGAAACACCCTACGGTAAAACTTTTGTGGTGCACTACCGCCTGTTTACCGAAGCCGAACTTGAGCAGCTGAGCGACCTCAGCTACAACCACTAGCTCAAGCCGAAAAATTCATGAGCTGATACTGTTTGGGAGTAACGCCTTCGTAACGTTTAAACAGGCGGATGAAGTAGTTCGAGTCGTCGAAGCCAGCGGCATAAGATACTTCAGCGATGTGAATCCGCGGATTTCGCAATAATTTTTTGGCGTATTTGATGCGTTCGTTCACCACAAACTCAATGGGGCTCATGCCCAGCTCGCGTTTAAAATAACGATAAAAGGACGTGCTGCTCATGCAGGCGATGCGGCTGAGTTCCTGCAGGGTGATGTTTTCGTGCAGGTTTTTTTTGATGTAGTCGATCGCCGGCGAGAGCGGGCTGGCGTTAGGCAAGCTGGGATTTTCGTCGAAAATTTTGGCAGTTTGTGTTTGTATGATGCGGATAATCAACTCCTGCAAGCTCAGGTCGGCGAGCACATCTTTGGTGATAGAGCTACCCATACACTCGGTGATGAGCTTGTTGATGGTGGTGGCCAACTCCAAGTTGTTGTAAAAGAAGTAGTTCTGGTAGTCGAGCTTCCAGAAGTTATTGCTGCCTTCTTTGGGGTATTTTTCGTTTAAGAAGTCGAGGGTTCGGTTGATCACCTGATGGTCAATGGCCAAGGCAATACATTGAGTAGGATTACTGGTGGATGCCTCGGGAAAATCGATTTGCATTTCTACATTTTGGGGCACAATCACCGTTTCGCCGGGGAGGTAGTTAAAGCCGGGCTCGTCGAACAAGTGCATCACCTTTTTACCCCTGAGCATACTGGTCACTACCAAATCGTTGAATTTGAGCGGGACCAACTCGGTTTGTTGATAGGTCTCGAAGATGTTCAGCTCGCAATGTTCGAGTGAGAAGATGGTGCGGTTTTCCACCAAAGTTTTGAGCGACTTCTCGTGGGTTAACGCAGGCGTATTGAGTAGTACTTTATTGGACATAACTCCCGATGTACAACTAATATAAACAACAATTTTGTCTTTTTATCTTTTTCTGCTTCAAGTATGGGCCAATAGGATAAAACAGGAGGCTTTGCTAGTAGGCGACCAGCACGCATTCACCACGGCCCTTGACAGCTTGTTTAGGTGGAAAAAAGCGGGAGAGGCGACTATTGCTATTCAAACGGTCAGCTCTCCCTGCTTCATGTTTAGTTGCGCATGCAACCTATCGGGACTACCCAAACTCCGTCGGTTCTTTGATAGGCATACTTTCCGCCAGTGAGCACCATCAAGAAAGAAGGTGAGCCCATTTTATCGACATCGACTCTATTTTTTACCGCCAAAAGGTTGGCAGCGGCTGCGTCGATTTGTTTTTGGCCCAGCTTTACTTCTACAGCGCCCCAGCGACCATCGCGGAGACGGATAATTAGATCGGCTTCGAGGCCTGTTTTATCGCGATAATGAAATACATCACCATCGTTGACTTCGGTGTATACGCGCATATCGCGGGTACATAGTGCTTGGAACAAAAACCCAAAATATTCGAAATCATGCAACAGGCCTTTGGGTTGTAAACGCATAACGGCTGTTGCTATCGAAGGGTCAACAAAATGCCGTTTGTCGGATGTACGAATAGCTGTTTTGGAGCGTAACGAAGGCAACCAGGCGGCTAAATCTTCTACGACAAATATGCGCTTTAAAGCATTGATGTAGCTGGCAATAGTTTTATCAGAAATAGTGTTGTCGGTGGCCTCTATGTCGTTTGAAATAGTTTGATAGTTTGCAGTAGTTCCAATATTTCTGGCGAGCGATCGAAGCAGCAAGCGAACTCTTTCGGGATTTTTTTCGACTTGGTCTACCGCCGATACGTCGTAGTTCAACACCGCCTCAACATAGTCGGTTGCAACGCGCAAGGCTGCTTTAGGGGCTAAAAACAAACTGGCCGGCCATCCTCCTCGGCATATTGCAAAGGCAATATCTTCGATGGTTAAATCTGAAATTGCTCCCTCAGCAGGTTGAGTACCGTCAAACAATGCCGCTAGGGAAACGTTGCCGGTGGATTCTCCGGATTCAAATAAGCTCATGGTTCTCATTTTGATGCGTGAGAACCGCCCTGTTCCAGTATGTGAAGTTGGTTCCTTATTCGGAACAGCCGAGCCAGTGAGTATAAATTGACCGGGTTCATTTCTTTTGTCCACTTCAAACCTAACAGCATCCCACAATACTGGAGTGGTTTGCCATTCGTCGATTAAACGAGGGGTGTCACCTTGTAAAAGCAGCGATGGTTTGGTCTCGGCCATAAGTAGATAGGAGCTACTTTGGTCGGGATCTTGCATATAAATAACACTATTCGCAGCTTGAATAGCAGAGCGTGTTTTGCCGCACCATTTTGCACCTTCAATTAATACAGCTCCCGACGCTTGTAGAGCAAGCTGTAATTCTGCGTCAGAAAGTCGAAATTTATATTCTTTGGCCATTTTTGATTTTTCGAATGCTCAACAAATATACAAATACTTCCGAGTTTGGACGGGTTTTACTTCCGAGTTTGGACGGGTTTTACTTCCGA